>JGI20154J14316_10003638_pt1 | contig 12296 bp, 10 predicted proteins | sample COG_04_FD_14316 | JGI IMG/M metagenome (IMG submission 14316) | reverse complement strand
CCACAAATACCAATAGTTCCTTCTTCGGCTAATTCATATGAACGCACAATTTCCATTAGGTTCATTGCCATATCTGTTGGTGCAACTACATCATGTGTTGTGCCATTTCTATCTGTTATTTTTATGTTGATGTCTTGCATCTATTTTTCTTTTAGTGCTATTGTTTGCAAAGTTACGTAAACCATCTAAAAAACAAGCTATTCTATCGCTTTAACAACTGCCTTTGGCGCTTCTTTACGTGTACCGTCAAAACCATCTACACCTCCGACTGTTGTATACTTCATAACATATTTTTTATTTGGAAAAATTCTCTTATATGCGCTCTGACACATTAATGTAGCCTCATGAAAACCACAAAGAATTAATTTTAATTTCCCAGGATATGTGTTTACATCTCCAATAGCATATACTCCTGGTATGTTTGTTTGATAATCGAACGTGTCTACCTTAATGGCATTCTTCTCAATACTCAATCCCCAATTACCTATTGGACCCAACTTAGGCGACAAACCAAACAACGGAATAAAATGATCTGCATCTACAATAAACGAATCCTCTCCTTTCTTTTCTACCGCAACTCCTGTAACCTTATCGGTTCCTAAAATTCCTTTGACCTCTGCAGGTGTTATTAATCTAATTTTCCCTAAGTTCTTTAATTCTTGTACTTTTTCTACAGAGTCTAAAGCGCCTCTAAACTCATTTCTTCTATGAATTAAAGTTACTTCTGAAGCAATATTAGATAAAAAAATTGCCCAATCTAAGGCAGAGTCTCCACCGCCAGAAATCACTACTTTTTTATCTCGATATAATTCTGGTTCTTTAATAATATATTCTACACCTTTATCTTCAAAATCTGCAATATTGGGTATCAAAGGTTTTCTTGGCTCAAAACTTCCTAAACCACCAGCAATAGCTACAATTTTTGTATGGTGTTTTGTCCCTTTATTAGTGGTTACAATAAACGTCTCGTCTTCTTGCTTCTCAATAGTTTCTGCTCTTTCACCTAAGGTAAAACCTGGTTCAAATTGCTTACTTTGTTCTATTAGTTTTTGTGTTAAATCTCCTGCTAAAATCTCTGGATATGCTGGAATATCATAAATTGGTTTCTTCGGATAAATCTCAGAACANTGTCCACCAGGCTGAGGTAAAGCATCAATTAAATGACATTTTAATTTTAATAAACCTGCTTCAAACACTGTAAATAATCCTGTAGGCCCTGCCCCAATAATTAGTATATCTGTTGTAATCATATTTTTTTTATTTCCAATATCTAAGTCCTTTCCAGCACAGTATAGAACTCATTTAAATCTCTTTTTAATTGTATCTCGACTGCGCTCGATAAGACAACTTTCTAATCTTATTTCTCGACCAAACTTTTTGTAAACTCGTTTAGTTTTTCTACTTTTTCCTCAAAGTTTCCTTTGATTGTTTTTCTATATTCATTTAAATTCTTTACGAAATCATCTATATTTTCTGGAATTACATCTTCAAAAAATTGACGCAATCTTTTNGCNGTTGTNGGNGATTTNCCNTTCGTAGAAATGGCTATTTTTACATTTCCTTTGGTTACAATNCCGCCCATATAAAAATCGCAATATGGCGGATTATCAGCTACATTTACTAATTTAGAAACAGCTCTACAATCTTGCCAAACTTGTACGTTAATTTCTGGAACATCTGTTGTTGCCACCACCATATGCTTACCCGTTAAATAACGTTTATTGTAACTATCTTTAATTAAAGTGACACATCCTTTTTTGGCAAGTGTTATGGTATCTTTTCTAAACATTGGCGAAACGATAGTTACATGTGCATCTGGACTCGATTTTAACAAAAATGTTAATTTCTCTTCCGCAACATTGCCACCACCCACAATAAGTATATTTAAACTTTTTGTCTTTAGAAAAATAGGATATAAATTATTTCTTTCCATATAACACCGTTATGCAATTAATATTTCCGAATATGCTGCTTGAATATTCACTAATACTGCTCTATGCTTTACAACTTCGCCTAGAATAATAATTGCAGGATTGCTTAACTGATTTTCTTTTACAACCTCTAAAATTGTATCTACAGTTCCAATGCCTACTTTTTCATTACTTCTCGTTCCGTTTTGAATAATAGCAACCGGTAAATCATTTTTATTTTCTAATTGAAACAACTTTATAATTTCAGGTAATTTTCCCATTCCCATTAACACAACTACTGTTGCATTAGATTTTGCTGCAAGCGCAATGTCTTTTGATAATTTATGTTCTTTTGTAGTTCCTGTAATTACCCAAAAGCTTTCTGCACTTCCGCGTTTTGTTACTGGTATGTTTTGAGATGCCGGCACCGCCAACGAAGACGAAATTCCAGGAACCATAGCTGTTGCTATTCCAAAACTTGCTGCATATTCCATTTCTTCTGCACCTCTGCCAAAGATAAAAGGATCTCCACCTTTTAAACGAACAACATGCCCGCTTGATTTTGCTCGTGTAACAATCAATTCATTAATTTGTTCTTGCTGATATTTATAACAACCTCTTCGTTTTCCAACGAAAATTTGCGTTGCTTCTGGATTGATAAAATCTAACAATTCCTCATTGACTAAAGCATCATATAAAACAACATCCGCAGTTTTTAAAACTTTAATCGCTTTTACGGTGATTAAATCTACATCGCCAGGACCCGCACCTACAACTGTTAATTTTGGAATTTTGAGTTTCATGATTTTAAATTTCACTTTTAACAAAAATATTAGATAATGCTCTAAATCTTTGCACTTTTTGCAATAAATTTTCAGAATCGTTGATATATTGTGAACAAAACTCTTTGTTAGGTGTGTTTTTATTAATCTGATAAATTAACTCACTAAAAGTTGTGTTTAACTCAATTTTGCCTGAAGCAACAAAAAACTCATCAAATTGAGTAATAATACTTGCGTGTGTATTGGTCTTTTTATTTTCTGCTAACAACATCGCTTTAGATGTATTTACCAAAGATTGATATGCATAATATATGGCTCCTGAATACACTTCGTTTTCAAAAGCTTCTCTTGCATTCTCAATTTTCTCTTGGCTTTCTAAAAATAAAGTTTCAATTAAATCGATCACAACACCTGCACACTCTCCAATTCCTATTTCTTTTAAATACTTACCTTCTTCTCCCCAATCAATGAAATCTTCTTGCGTTAAATTAGAAACGTCTTGCAAATCATTTAAGAAATTATAAAAATACTTTTCTCCTTTTTCTTTGTAATATGTAACAAACGGCTTTCCATTAGCATTTGCTTCAAAATCATTTAAAACTCTTCGTAAAGCTTCAGGACCTCTTTTACTAGGTACTTTTACAACTTTATCTGCAAATGCACCATTTCCATTTCCTAAATTGCCACCACCTAGTAAAACTTGTAATGCAGGTGCTACCAATTTTTCTGGTGTTCTTACCGTCATTCCCTGAAAACCAATATTTGCCATATTGTGTTGGCCACAAGCATTCATACAGCCACTGATTTTAATCACTAAATCTGAGTTCTCTAAATACTGAGGATATTCTGCAGCAATCACTCTTTCTAACTCTGCTGCTATCCCTGTGCTACTTGCAATTCCTAAATTACAGGTGTCAGTTCCTGGACATGCTGTTATATCTACTGCCTTATTATAACCTGCTTCTACAAAGCCTAATTTATCTAATTCAGTATAAAAAAATGGCACAATATCTTCTTTTACAAAAGGAATAACCATATTTTGGCGCAATGTTAAACGAATTTCTCCGGCAGCATAGGTTTCAACTAAATCTGCTAATAATCGTGCTTTATCTGTATAAAAATCGCCTAATAAAACTTTAATTCCGATTGCGACAAACCCTTTTTGTTTTTGAGGAATTAAGTTTGTGGATTTCCATAAATCAAAGGCTTCCTGGTCTTTTATTTCTACTTCTGGGGCTTCAATTATAACTGGCTTTGATGCTACATAAGATGCTGCATCGATAGCAACCGTTTTAAATTCAACTGCTTTTTGTTCTTCTTCAATTAAATTTCTAAAAGATTCTAAACCGATCTCTTTTAATAAGAATTTCATTCTTGCTTTGGCCCTACTTTTACGTTCACCAAAACGATCAAAAACTCTTAAAACACCTTCCATTACTGGAATAATTTTATCTGCTGGCAAGAAATCATATAATACTTCTGCATGTCTTGGCTGAGAACCCAATCCTCCCGCAACCATCACTTTAAAACCTCTAATACCATTCCTAATTTTAGCAATATATCCTAAATCATGTAAATAAGACAAGCCTGTATCTTCGTCTGTCGCAGAAAAAGAAACTTTAAATTTACGTCCCATTTCTTGACAAATTGGATTTCGTAAAAAGAATTTAAATAATGCATCTGCATAGGGAGAAACATCGAAAGGTTCATTTACATCAATACCAGCAGTTTCTGATGCCGTTACATTTCTTACAACATTTCCGCAAGCTTCTCTTAACGTAACGTCATCGCGTTCTAATTCTGCCCATAATTCTGGTGTTCTTTGTAAATCTACATAGTGAATTTGAATATCTTGACGTGTGGTAATGTGTAATCTTCCTCTTGAATATTCATCTGAAACTTCAGCAATTCTTCGTAATTGATTGCTCATTACTTTACCATAAGGTAATTTAATTCGAATCATTTGCACGCCTGCCTGACGCTGCCCATAAACACCTCTTGCCAAACGTAAGCTTCTAAATTTTTCTTCGTCTATTTGTAGATTATTGAATGCTGCAATTTTATCTGCTAATTCAATAATATCTTTTTCTACAACGGGGTTCTCTATTTCTGTTCTAAAACTTTGCATTTTATACTTTTTTTTTTGAGTTAAGTAGAATTATTTTATAAAACCTACACCCACTGTATTGTTTGTTTTCGGGTTAATTAAAATGAAAGATCCATTAGATTTATTGTCTTTATAAGCATCAAACAAAAATGGTTTACTCAATTTTAATTGAACATCTCCTATCTCATTTAATAGTAATTCTGATGGATTTTCTTCTATTCCTGAAAAATCATTTTTAATAATACTTAACAATTGTGTAATTTTTGCTTGCGCATCATTTACACCATGTTTGATATAATATTTCTGTGTTGCTTGCAAAGGATCCTTATCCATCCAGCAAATAGTAGCATCAATTTGTTTAGAAATGTTTGGTTCTTCATTTACTTTCACCAACATATCCCCTCGACTCACGTTTACATTATCTTCTAAAGTGATGGTCACAGAACTGCCTCTTTTTGCTCTTGCGTATTCTTTATCAAAAAAATGAATACTTTTTATTGTTGATTTTGTTTGCGATGGTAGGACTACCATTTCATCTCCAATTTCTAAATCGCCTCCATAAATCTTACCTGCGTAACCCCTAAAATCATGATATTCATCTGTTTTTGGTCTAATTACAGTTTGTATAGGAAAACGAACTTGCGTTACTTCTTCGGTAGCTTCAGTATCTAATTTTTCTAAATGATGCAATAAGGTTTCACCTGAATACCAAGACATATTTTCAGATTTAGAAACTACATTATCTCCTTGTAAAGCAGACATTGGTATAAAAGTTAATTGCTGATTTTTATATTCGCTTTTACTTGCCAAATACTCAATTTCTCTCTTAATACTATTGTATTTGTCTTCGGAAAAGTCAACCAAATCCATTTTATTAATCGCAATAACAACGTCTTTAATTCGTAGTAAATTATTAATAAAAAAATGACGATATGTTTGTTCTACTACTCCTTTTCTAGCATCAATTAATACAATAGAAGCTTGCGCAGTAGATGCGCCCGTTACCATGTTTCTTGTATACTCTATATGTCCAGGAGTATCTGCAATAATGAAACTCTTTTTTCTTGTTGAAAAATAAATATGCGCCACATCAATGGTGATACCTTGTTCACGTTCTGCAACCAAACCATCTGTTGCTAAAGAAAAATCTAAATAATCGAATCCTCTTTGCCTGCTTTTCTCTTCTATTGCAGCAAGCTTATCATCCGTTAACGATTTTGTATCATATAAAAGACGCCCTATTAAGGTGCTTTTACCATCATCTACGCTTCCTGCTGTTGCTATTTTTAGTACTTTCATTTTTAATGAGCTACTGGCTTTTCGCTTATTAGCTACTTGCCTGATTTTATATTCTATTATTTTTACTAATGGCTAACTACCAGAAGCGAAATGCAAAAAAAATTGCAAAACAAATTTCTAAAAATACCCTTGCTGCTTGCGCTTTTCCATGGCAGCCTCAGAGCGTTTATCATCTATTCTTGCGCCTCTTTCTGAAATGGAGGAATCTCTAATTTCTTCTACAACTTTTGCAATGTCTACAGCATCAGATAACACGGCTGCTGTACAACTCATATCTCCAACAGTTCTGAAGCGAACCATTCTTTCTAGAACTGCTTCTTCTTCATCTCTATAAACAACAGCATCTGCTGCAGACCAAATCATACCATCTCGAATAAATGTTTTTCTTTTGTGTGCAAAGTAAATAGAAGGAATTTCAATATTTTCTTCTGCTATATATGACCAAACGTCTAATTCCGTCCAATTTGAAATTGGAAAAACACGTACATTTTGTCCTAAATCAATTTTGCCATTTAACATATCAAAGACCTCTGGACGTTGGTTTTTTTCATCCCACTGACCAAAATCATCTCTTACAGAAAAAATTCTTTCTTTGGCTCTTGCTTTCTCTTCATCTCTTCTTGCGCCTCCAATACATGCATCAAAACCAAACTCTTCAATAGCATCTAACAAAGTTTCTGTTTGCAACATATTTCTACTTGCATATCTGCCAGATTCCTCTTTCACACGTCCGCTATCTATATTGTCTTGTACGTTTCTTATGATTAACTCTACTCCCAATTCTTTTACTAATTTATCTCTAAATGCTACCGTTTCAGGAAAATTATGCCCGGTATCTATGTGCATTAATGGAAACGGAATTTTAGCAGGAAAAAACGCTTTTTGTGCCAAACGAACCAATGTTATACTATCTTTTCCCCCAGAAAAAAGTAACACAGGTTTTTCAAACTGAGCAACTACTTCTCTAAATATATAAATTGCTTCACTTTCTAAAGCAGCTACTTCTATTATTCTTTGATTCATAATCATGTCTTTTAGAGATGCAAACCGCACTCTCTATTGCCTTCTACTTTTGTGGGATCGAAATAGGTAAACTCATTTGACAAACCTTTTTCTTCTAAATACGTATCTAATTCTTTGTCTGTCCAATTATAAAATGGACTTACCTTTAAAATACCGTCTTTGCTCTTAGAAACAATATCTATACTATCTCTAAAAGCGGTTTGCCCTTTCCTTAAATTTGTAAACCAAACATCTGGTTGTTGCTCTTTCATTGCTCTAGAAAATGGCTCTAACTTCACTTGTTCTGTAAAAATTGCATGTTCTGGGTCTTCTATAGAAGGTACTCCTAACACCACATTTCTATGCGAAACCGTCTGTTTTGGCACATATAATTGAATATTTAAGTTCAATTTTTTTATAACTTCCTCGGCATGCTTATAGGTTTGTTGTGTATTATACCCAGTATCACACCATACAACTATCACATCTTTCTTTACCGCGGTAACTGCATTTAAAATAGCCACTTCATAAGGTCTAAAATTAGTAGTCACTATTGGTTTGTGTGCAATAGTAATAGCCCAATTAATTATTTCTTCTGGACTTTTATTTTGTAATTTTTTATTTATTTCCTCTAAGTTCATCTGTATTATTTACCCCATTTTATATGATTCCAAATTCTTTCATGAAAAAAATACAATAGTAGTTTTGTTAAAAAATCTATGGTTGCAATAGAGGTAGCCAAACCAATAGCCCCTGTAATAAAGTAAGAAACTATCAAAGTATCTAACGTACCTATAAACCTCCAACTCAAAGCTTTTACAAAACTTCGTAAAGGTTTCTCAGAAGTTTTATCTTCTTCGAAACCCCTACTTTGAGTTTTCCTACTAAAAAAAAACTGATTTAAAATCATAAATAATTAATTCAAACAAAATTACCCTATTAGTTTAGTAGGATAATGCAAACATACACTTAAATTTAAAATTAAAATATAGTAAATTCATAAAATATATATAAACCCTATAGATTTAGTAGATTAATAAAAAAAGGAGAATATAATTACGAATATGAAATAGAATGAAACTTACTATTGAAATAAAAATAGGTGTTAAAAACTTAAGTTATAAAATGCATCGCATACAACGTAGTTTAGCAATTACAAAGATCTGCTAAAGAAGTATTTCTAAAAACATCTAAAGTATTGTCTCTTACTTGCATCATTAAATTATGAACAGCACATGCATTTTCATCTGGACAATCATCACACTTTTCATAGAAATTTAAACTCACACAAGGTACCATAGAAATAGGTCCTTCAAGAATTCTCATAATAGCAGTCATGGGTATTTCAGAAGGTGATTTTAATAAATAATAACCACCACCTTTCCCCTTTTTAGAACCTAAAATTCCGTTTTTACGGAGTGTTAATAGAATACTTTCTAAGAATTTTAGGGAAATATTTTCGCTTTTAGAAATTGAAGCAATAGCTACTGGGGTATTGTCCTCTTGCCTACCCAAAAAAGTAAGTGCTTTAATTCCGTATTTTGTCTTTTTAGAAAGCATAAAAACAAAATTACGTAATTTTAAATTGGTTTAACTATTTAAAGCTTGCTCTAAATCTTCTATAATATCTGCTACATTTTCTAAACCTACAGAAACTCTTACCAAGCCTTTTGTAATACCAACAGCTAATCTATCTTCTTCAGATAATCTACCGTGCGTTGTAGAAGAAGGGTGCGTAACAATAGTTCTTGTATCTCCTAAATTTGCCGATAAAGAACACATCTTAATAGTATCTAAAAATGTTCTTCCCGCCGCAATACCTCCTTTAATTTCGAAAGCAACAATGTTTCCTCCTAATTTCATTTGATTTTTAGCAATAGCATATTGCGGATGCGATTTTAAAAATGGATACTTTACCATGGTAACGTTTTCTTGCGTTTCTAAAAATTCAGCAACCTTTAATGCATTTTCCGCGTGTTTTTCTACTCTAATTGCCAAAGTTTCTAAACTTTTAGACAATACCCATGCATTAAAAGGAGACATTGCTGGTCCCGTATTTCTTGCAAATAAATAAATTTCTCGCATTAATTCCTTATTTCCAACGGTAACTCCGCCCAAAACTCTCCCTTGTCCATCTATTAATTTTGTGGCAGAATGAATCACTAAATCTGCACCAAACTTAATGGGTTTTTGCACATATGGTGTTGCAAAACAATTATCAACAATATAAATTAGATTGTGCTTTTTAGCAATTTCACCAATCAACTCTAAATCAAGAATATCTACTGCTGGATTTGTAGGTGTTTCTATATATAGAATCTTTGTATTTGGTTGAATTAAGCTTTCTAACATATCCACTTCATTTACTTTAAAGTAGGAAGTTTCTATGTTCCATTTTGGTAAAAATTTTGTAAACATACTATGCGTAGAACCAAAAACAGATCTGCAAGATACTATATGATCTCCTGCACTAAGCAAAGCTGCGAATGTGGAAAAAATTGCAGACATACCCGTTGCAAAAGCATAACCTGCTTCGGCACCTTCCATACTTACAATTTTATTTACAAATTCTGTAGTATTTGGGTTTGTAAAACGACTGTATAAATTGCGTTCTTTTTCTTCTGCAAAAGAAGCGCGCATTTCTTCTGCATCGTTAAAAACAAAACTAGATGTTAAATATAGTGGAGTAGAATGTTCAGAAAATTGTGTTCTTTCTGTTTGATTTCTAATCGCTGCTGTTTCGAAATGTTTAAACATAATTGTTTGTGGTTAGCTATTATTTATTGACTAAATACTGCCAAATGAAAATTATTTACTGTTTTTAATCGTTATGTTTTGCCAATCTTAATATATCTCCAAAAACACCTCTTGCTGTTACTTTAGAACCTGCTCCTGCACCTTGAATTACAATGGGCTGTTCTCCGTATGATTCTGTATAAATTTCAAAAATTGCATCAGAACCTTTTAAAGCCCCTAGAGGAGCAGTCTTAGAAACCGAAACTAATTTCACTTCTAAATTACCAGTATCTTGTGATAAATCTCCGCTTAACTCGCCAATATATCGTAAAACGCAATTTTCTTTTTGCGCTTCTTTTATTTGTTGATATTCTGCATTCATTGCTTCTAAGTTCGATAGAAAATCAGTTACAGTGCCCCCTCTTAAATTGGCTGGAATTAAATTCTGAATATTTGCATCTACAAACTCATTTTCTAATTCTAATTCTCTTGCTAAAATCAATAATTTTCTAGCTACATCATTTCCACCCAAATCTTCTCTTGGGTCTGGCTCTGTAAATCCTTGCGCTATGGCATCTTTTAAAACTTCTGAAAAAGGTCTATTTTCCTCAGAAAAAGTATTAAATAAATAACTTAAACTTCCAGAAAAGACCCCTTTAATCTTGGTAATATTCTCTCCAGATTCATGTAAAAGTCTTATGGTATCAATTAAAGGCAAGCCAGCACCTACATTAGTTTCGTATAAATACTGCTTTTTATATTCTTTTAGTTTTGTTCTTAATTCTTTATAAAAATCAAAAGACAGCGTATTTGCTATTTTGTTACAAGAGACCAAGTCGAAACCTGCAGCTATTAACGGAATATAATTTTCTACAAATGGTACACTCGCCGTGTTATCTACTGCAATTAAATTTTCGAAATGATGTGTGTTTGCAAAATCAATTATGTCTTGTATTTCAACATTTTCGTGTCCTGAGTTCTCTAAGTCTTGCTCCCAGTTTTTAGTAACTCCTGTTTTTTGAAGCAATACCTTTTTGGAACTTGCCACCGCAAAAACATTTAATTGAATTTTTCTTCGCTCTAGCACAGAAGCTGCATTTTCTAAAATCTGATTAATTAAAGTTCCACCAACCAAACCTTTACCAAAAACAGCAATATTTATTTTTTTTGCAATTCCGAAAACTTGACCGTGAATTACATTTACAGCCTTGTGCAATTGGTCTTTTTTAACTACCAAACTCACGTTTTTACCTGTAACTGTATTATTAAATAATAATGGAACAATTTGATTTTTAATTAAGGCATTATAAGGAAGGTGAAATTCACTTAAATCTTGACCAATAATAGAAATTACCGCCACACCCTCAGTTACCGAAATCTGATGTACATCTTGCGCGTAAAAATCGCTTTCAAAAGCATTTTCTAATGCTAAAACAGCTTCAGAAGCCCTATCGGTATCAATAATTAATCCAATTCCTCTCTCTGAAGAACCTTGAGAGATAATACTAACATTAATATTCCGCTCACTTAATGCTCTAAAAATACGTGCATCTACTCCTACTTTTCCTAATAAACCTCTTCCTTCAAAATTCAATAAAGAAACATTATTAATAGTAGAAATAGATTTAATTCCTTTTTGTGAAGACCCTGCAGTTATTAAAGTTCCTTTATCTTCCTTATTAAAGGTGTTTAGAATTCTTAAATTAATATTCTTTTCTAATAAAGGAATAATAGTTTTTGCATGTAAAATGGTAGCTCCAAAATTGGCCAATTCGTTTGCTTCGGAATAGGATAATTTCTCAATCTTCTTTGCGTCTGCAACCAGATCCGGATTTGCAGTAAAAATTCCGCTTACATGCGTATAATTTTGTAACTCTTCTGCATCTAAATAATTTGCTAGTAAAGACGCTGTATAATTACTGCCGTTTCTTCCTAAAGTTGTAATTTCTCCTTTTTTATTAGAAGAAATAAAACCAGTTACAATATTTAATATGTTTGCATTTTTTGCAAAATATGCAACTATATTTGCAGAAGAAATAGTGCTTATAGGTTGTGCATTCCCGAAGTTTTCATCGGTAATAATTAACTGACTAGAATCTGTTATATTCGCATTTACTCCTTTTTTTTGTAACAAACTAGCTACTACTTTTGCTGATAACAATTCACCCTGCGCCAGCACTTCGTCTTTAATTTTAATACTATAATCGCCCAACAAAGAAACGCCCTCAAAAATAGTTTCTAATTTGGAAAATTCTTCAGAACAATCAATAGTAGTATTTGGTGCTAATTGATATTTCTTAAATATTTCAAACGCTGTTTTATATGCTTTTTTTTGTGCTGCTTTTTCTAAAATAGCTCCTAAATCGTCTGTAGTATTTCCTCTTGCAGAAACTACCACTGTTATTTTTTCACCATTATAAAGTTTTCCTGTAATAATTTCTAAAGCGCTTTCAATTCCTT
>JGI20154J14316_10003632_pt1 | contig 12321 bp, 9 predicted proteins | sample COG_04_FD_14316 | JGI IMG/M metagenome (IMG submission 14316) | reverse complement strand
TTTGGTCGTTAAATCAAAGGTGCCAAAACCATCGTTGGGTAACTCGTCACAAATGTTATACTTGGTTGGGGTAATAGCGGTAGCCGCTAAATAAATAGTAATATCAAAGCTTCCTGTATCAAAACAAAGCTGGTCAAAAACACTCTCTATACGCACAAAAATTGTCTCAACAGGTCCAGTTACATTGTAAATTCCTGGCAATGGGTTTACATCTGTATTAGCATCTTCAAGGGTGTTGTGATAGGTAATATCATACAGCAGAGGATCAAGACCATTGAGCACCTCAATATCTTTTAAATCTGGTAAATTAACAGCAACTATACCGCTGGAGTCACCATCACAAAATCCTTCATCAGTAAGTTCCGCTACAAGAGGTTGGGAGTAATTAATTGTAAAATCTTCTAAAGCAAAACATATTCCGCCAATATCTTCTATACGCACAAAAATTGTTTGTAAAGGTGGTGCGGTAATTAGAAAGGCATTGGGCGTAAGAATTTCATTTACACCTGCTTGAGAGTCTGTGAAATCTTCATAGTATTTTACTGTAAACAAAATAGGGTCTTGAGCGCCCAAAACAATCGCATCATTAATGGTAAGATCAAAAACCCCCATTTGAGATCCATCATCACACTGAAACAAGTTGATTGGTTGATTTGCTATTGGCTGTGGGGCAAACTCAACTACAATATCATCGGTACCAGAACAACCAGAATCATCATTGGTAACTTCTATTTGATAGGTTCCAGAAACTGTTACATCTAGCGTGGAATTAGTTTCTCCTGGAATGATATCAAATACCATAGTAACAGGATTGAAAACAAACCATTGATAGGTACTTCCATCTGGAGGACCCCCTAGGCCAGATAAACCTATCTCTAACGTTTCACCTTCACACAAAGCAGTTCCTAGCTCAATGGTAACATCTGGGCCAAGGTTTACTCCAATATTAAAAGAGCCACCTTCAAGAAATACGGCAGCATCAAATGCAGAATCTGTTTCATCTGCGATAACTAATTTTATATTGTACCCATTTCCTGGAATTACATTTCCTACCGCTGTTAAAGGAACGGTTTGGCCATTGAGGTATATAGGAGAGTCTGCCGCATTTACTGAAGGCAAACCTTGAACATCAAAATTATATTGTTGAAAATATTCTGTATTTATATCTTCACACTGCCCTGGGATACCATACCTAACATTTGTAACCTCTATTGGAGTTGTGGTGCCAGGTAATACCGCAAGATTTTGGACAACACCCGTTATTTGATCTGTGAGAATAAATGCGAAAGCGTCAGAAAAAGAACATTCAAAATTTCTATTATATTCTTCAGAGGCTAAAATAAAATTAAAATTTATCTGAGCAATTTGCGGCACAAAATTGAACTGAATTGCAGAGGCGTTATTGGTGCTGTTGCAGTGGTGTTTGCCTCTAAATCTACGTCTCCGGGCCATGATGCGTCACCACCACTTAGGGTTACACCAGTATTATTGGGTCCAGATGCCTGAGAAACATCACCCGTCATTAAAATAATACCGTCAGAAAAAGGAAAATTTGAACCGTTTGCGTTAAAATAACCAATCCCGTTTACGTTACCAAAATCTGTCCCAGTACGTTGGCCAACATTAGTAACCTCAGCACATGGAGAGTCAATAAGGATGTCTTGAATTAATTCTTGAGCCGTAAAAGTTTCATCTATGGTGATCTGACCAATACCCAAAGAACAATAGAGCGCAAATATAAAGGGTAGTATTTTTTTCATTGACATATCAATATGAGGTCAAATATATTCATTACAATGATTTTCTTTCGGTATTTTTGCAAAAAAAAATCACACAAAATTCACACTATGGACCAATTTAGCATAACTGTACAACCAACAAATAACGAAAATATTGTGAAGTTTGTTACAAATTCGTTTTTAACCCAGGCGAAAAGTTATGAGTTCTCCAACATAGACCAAGCAAAACCTAGCCCTTTGGCTCAAGAATTGTTTTACCTTCCCTTTGTGAAAACAGTCTATATATCTCAAAATTTTGTTGCTATCGAGAAATTCAATATTGTTGATTGGCCATCTGTGCAGGACGAAGTAGCACAATCTATTGCAGACTACCTAAATAGTGACAAAGAGGTAATCACCCAGGAAGAAACATCAAAAAAAGTACCCGTAACAGTATATGCAGAAAGCACTCCAAACCCAGGGGTGATGAAGTATGTTGCTAACAAACCCCTTAGCTGATGGCGTTTTTGAGTTTAAATCTATAGAAGATGCTATAGAGGCACCACTGGCAAAAGCACTCTTCTCTTTTGCTTTTGTAAAAGAGGTTTTTATTAGCGCAAACTATGTATCTATAACAAAATACAATGTGGTTGAATGGACAGAAGTTTCTAATGAACTACGCTCATTTATAAGAACCTTCATAGAAGAGGGTAAAGTTATTTTTAATGATGCTTTTTTGCAAAGCAAGAAAGAGGTTACGGCAACAAATGACAAGAAAAAAACGCCTGTTTCTCTAGAAAAAAACGACAAGACATACAGCAATATTGAGCAGGAGATTGTTGACATTCTTGATGAGTACATCAAACCAGCTGTAGCAAGTGATGGTGGGCACATTGCCTTTGACTCCTATCAAAAAGACACTAAAACCGTACATGTCATCTTGCAAGGGGCTTGCAGTGGTTGTCCTTCGGCAACCGTTACTTTAAAAAATGGTATTCAAACCATGCTTCAAGAAATGATGCCTGGCCGAGTTGAAACCGTAGAGGCAGTCAATGGCTGATATTGTATTGCTTACAAACACAATAGACGTATAATACTATAATTTGAAATTTCAAAAAGTGTATTTTTGTTTATAAGATTTATTAAACCCAAGTATAGATGAAACAACTTTATTTGATTTTACTTTGTTCGATTTTATTTTTTTCTTGTAATACTTCAAAAAAAGACGCCGTGGACATACATCAATATACCAACCTACTTGCCCAAGAAACAAGTCCTTATTTATTGCAGCACGCGCACAACCCTGTAGATTGGAGAGCTTGGAATGACCAAACATTGGAAGTTGCAAAACAGGATAAAAAACTTATGATTGTTAGCATAGGATATGCTGCCTGTCATTGGTGCCATGTTATGGAGCGAGAGAGTTTTGAGGACAGTGCAGTTGCCGCTGTAATGAACAAAAACTACATCAATGTTAAGGTAGACAGAGAAGAACGGCCAGATGTAGATCAAATCTATATTAATGCGGTACAGCTATTAACCGGAAGTGCAGGGTGGCCACTTAATGTGATAACACTTCCAGATGGAAGACCTGTTTGGGGAGGTACCTATTTTAAAAAAGAGGATTGGGTAAATGCCTTAGAACAAATGCAAAAAATATACACCCAAAACCCAGAAAGGTTATTTGAGGTTGCAAACAATCTTGAAGAAGGTATAAAGAGTATGGATCTTCTTCCTTTAAATGAGGAAAATGTAGATTTAAAAAACTACAATACCGATGAAATTTTAAGCCAGTGGCAAGCATCTTTTGACAACACATTTGGAGGCCCAAACAGAGCTCCTAAATTTATGATGCCAAATACCATTTCTTATCTTCTCCGAAAAGCAAAACAAAGCAAAGATACGGGCCTACTTCAATATGTTACCACTACCCTAAACAAGATGGCTTATGGCGGAATATACGATCATATTGGAGGTGGTTTCTCAAGATATAGTGTAGATAAAAAATGGCATGTTCCTCACTTTGAAAAAATGCTGTATGACAATGCCCAGATGGTCAGCCTCTACAGCAACGCCTATTTAGCCACTAAAGATAATTTATACAAAGAAGTGGTAACTCAAACTCTTGCATTTGTTGCTAGAGAATGCACAAATAGTGAAGGTGCCTTTTACTCTTCCTTTGATGCCGATAGCCTCACCAAGGATGGAGTTCTTGAAGAGGGAGCCTATTATGTGTTCACCAAAGAGGAGCTTACAAAAGAACTTGGAGAAGATGTTGAATTATTCTCAACCTATTACAATATTAATTCTTTTGGATTATGGGAGAACAATCATTATGTTCTAATACGCTCTAAAAGTGACCCTGAGGTGTGCGCAGCGTTTGGCATTACCAATCAAGAATTACAAAACAAAAAAGAAGGTTGGAGAAAAGCACTTCTTAGTTACAGAAATAAACGAGATAAGCCAAGACTGGATGATAAAATACTAACCTCCTGGAATGGGCTTATGCTCAAAGGATATGTAGATGCTTATAAAGCATTTCAAGAGCCAGCATACTTGCAGGCTGCTCTAAAAAACGCACATTTTATAAAGTCTAAACAATGGCAAACTTCTGGCGCTTTGTTTCATAGCCATAAGGACGGAAAAAGCACTATTAATGGATATCTAGAAGATTATGCCGCGGTAATTGATGCCTATATTGGTTTGTATGAAATTACCTTGGACGATCAGTGGCTCTTAATTGCCAATGAACTAACAAGCTACACCTACGGGCATTTCTTTGATTCAGAAAAACAACTGTTTTATTTCACCAATGACCAGGATCCATCTTTAATTACAAGAAGTTTTGAATACAGAGACAATGTAATTCCAGCATCCAACTCTATGATGGCAAAAAACTTATATGTTTTATCACATCATTTTGACAACCAAACGTATGGCGCTACCGCTTCTCAAATGCTTAAAAATGTACTCCCAGAGATAGAAAAATACCCATCAGGGTTTTCTAACTGGTTGGACTTATTGGCTAATTTTCAAAACAGCTTCTATGAAATTGTTGTTGTAGGAGAAGATGCGCAGCAAAAAGTGAAAGAAATTCATCAGTACTATTTGCCAAACAAACTTGTTGCAGGTAGCACAAAAGCGGGCAACAGCCCACTTCTAGAACAGCGTTTTATAGAAAATGAGACCTTTGTATATGTTTGTGTGAATAACGCTTGTAAAATGCCCGAGACAGAAGTGACAAAAGCCATAGATTTAATTGAGCTTTGATAAAGCCAACAGATCACAAAAATTATCTCACAAAAAACGCACAAAGTAATTGCTGCTTTATAGGTTTTGTTTTTATTTGCAGCTGCTTAGAAAGCATCAAGTATCCTTAAACAATAACAATAATTTAACACAATTAAAAGCTTGAAAGATTAGTTTTGAGCTTGTTTTTAAAAATAAACTATGTCATTAATGAAAAATAATTTTCTAGTATTCGTATCTCTTTTTGTGTCTTTAAACATGCTTTCTCAAAGTATGACTAATGACCAAACATTAGATAATGACTATTTATCCTCAAAAACAACACCGGTTTTCAAGGGCTATAAAAATACAATGGGATCTATATACGCAAACAAAGAGTTTCAAATAGGGTCTGTGTATAAAGACGGAAAATTAGTGGCTAGCAATGTTGCCCTTAGGTATAATGTCCAGGCAGAAGAAATAGAATTAAAGGCAAATACTAGCATCTCAGCTACTGTTGCCAATGTCATCAAAGCAAATCAAAACATCTCTGTACGTATTTTAAATGATGATTTTGTGTACCTTATATCTCCAGACAAAAATCAAAAAGCAGGATACTTTATGGTGATAGCCCAAGGTGCTAAGCTTACTGTTTACAAAAAAATTATCAAAAATTTTGTGGAGGGTAAAGAGTCTGCAAACTCATATTCTAGAGATGTTCCAGACACCTTTAAAGAAAAAGAACAACTGTACATAGTAAGCAATACAGGAAGTCTTACAAAACTCCCAAAAGGGAAAACAAAAAGAGAGAAGCTTTTAGTTTCAAAGGATAACAAGATGAGTGGGTATATTCAAACCAACAACTTAAACCTTCGTAGAGAGAAAGATTTCAACCAAGCGTTAGACTATTTTAACGCGCTTTAATTTTGGCAAAGTTTTTGCTCGTAGATATAATATAAAAACCATACCAATGAAAAAAACTATTCTTACCGTTGTTTTATGTGTATTAACACTTAACACAGCTTTAGCACAATTTGACTCTGCAATGTTTGTTTCTGATGTTTTTCTTTTAGACACCTACATAAAAAGACAAAATAAGGATGTTAACTTTAAAGACACAAAAACCTATAGAGGTACTCCCTATAACAACCCAAATTTCTTGCCAGGAAACATCTACAAAGAAGGAACACTTCTTGCCGATAACATAGCAATAAGATACAATGCCGTTGCAGATGAGATGGAAGTTAAACAAACCCTTAGCACAGATGATGAAAACGCAAGAGTTCTTACTAAATCTCAAGACATATATGTTAAGATTATAGAGGACATTTATGTGTTTGTACCCTACCAAGGAGGTGTTGAAAATGGAGGTTATTTTCAGGTTATCTTTGAAGGAGGTCAAATAGCGCTGTATAAAAAACACGTTAAAGAATTCATCCCAGAAAAAAAGGCTACATCTTCCATCACAAAAACACTTCCTGCTGTTTTTAAAGACAAACCTGTTTTTTACTTAGTGACTAAAAGTGGTAAATTTTATCAAATGCCTAAGTCTAGAAGCAAAAAACTAAAGGTATTTGGAGACAAACAAAATCAAATGAAAGCCTTTACAAAGCAATATAATTTAGATCTTAACAAACAAGAAGATTTACTTACAGCGGTAAAGTACTACGATAGCCTTTAAAATAATACGCACATAGCGCTTCAAATACCTCTTTAGACAAAGAATACTAAAAAGCCCTACACCAAAAAGTGCAGGGCTTTTTTATTGGTGTATATTCTATTGATATTTTGTTTTGGCTTTTGGTAAAACTCTCTAGTGTTTTTTCTATTTTTGGATATCACAGTATCGTTTTTGTGCAATGCTTAAAAACACGATAACTAGAAACATTTTAAAAACCCTTGGGCCAAAACCAAAAGATAAAGCAACCATGTCACAACCAAAAAAACGTTTATTTCTTATTGATGCATTTGCTTTAATCTTTAGAGGGTATTATGCACTTATTAAAAACCCTCGCATTAATAGCAAAGGGATGGACACCTCTGCTATTTTAGGGTTTATGAATTCGTTTATTGATGTTATTAAAAGAGAACGTCCAGAGTATATAGCCGTTTGTTTTGACAAAGGAGGTAGCCAGGCCAGAAACGAATTATTTCCAGAGTATAAGGCCAATAGAGATGAAACGCCAGATGGCATTAAAATAGCGGTACCATATATTCAAAAAATATTAACTGCCATGCATATACCCATCATGGTAAAAGAAGGTTTTGAGGCAGATGATGTGATAGGAACCTTGGCAAAAAAAGCAGAAAAAGAAGGATATCAAACCTTTATGGTTACTCCAGATAAGGATTTTGCTCAGCTGGTTTCAGATAATATTTTCATGTATCGTCCTGTTTTTGGAGGTGGGTATGAAACCTGGGGAATCCCAGAGGTGCAAAAGAAATTTGAAGTTACTGACCCCATGCAAGTCATCGATTATTTAGGGATGATGGGTGACAGTGCAGATAACATTCCTGGACTTCCGGGAGTTGGAGACAAAACTGCCAAAAAATTCATTAGCCAATTTGGTTCTATGGAGGGGCTACTTGCCAATACAGCGCAGCTAAAAGGAAAAATGAAAGAAAAAATAGAGGCCAATAAAGACCTTGGCCTTCTTAGCAAAGAACTAGCAACCATAATGCTGGATGTGCCCGTAGATTTTAATGAAGAAAATTTTCAGATGAGTGCTCCAGATGTTGGCGCCGTTACAGAAATTTTTGAAGAATTAGAGTTTCGTCGCCTCACCACTAGCTTTGCCAATACATTCTCTGAGCAGGCCATGGCTACAAAAGGAACCAGTAACCAACCTAAGACGGCTGCTACTGATTCAAAAAAGACATCTCCAACACCTCCAAGCCCTAGCGCTGGAGAAGGGCAGTTTTCACTCTTTGGTGGAGACAGTGAACCTACTGCGCAAAGCCAGAGCTACACCAGTAGAAAAACTATTAAAGACACAGAGCATTTTTATCAAACCGTACAACCTGGTATGGGAACACGCTTGTTTATAGATAATCTAATGAAGCAACCCAGTGTTTGTTTTGACACAGAAACAACAGGGCTAAACCCGCTTACCGCAGCGCTTGTTGGAATTGCTTTTTCTTGGGAAAAGGGCAAAGGATTCTACCTTCCCTTTCCTGAAGACAAAGAAGCTAGCCAGCAAATTATAGAACAATTACGTCCCTTTTTTGAAGCTACAGAAATTGAAAAGGTTGGGCAAAATTTAAAATACGACATTAAGGTTTTACGTAAATATAATATTTCGGTACACGGAAAATTATTTGACACCATGCTTGCACATTACCTGATCAATCCAGATATGAGACACAACATGGATATATTGGCAGAAACGTATTTAAACTATACGCCCGTATCTATTACAGCGCTCATTGGTAAAAAAGGGAAAAACCAAAAATCGATGCGCGATGTGCCTATAGACCAGCAAACACAATATGCGGTAGAAGATGCAGATATTACATTTCAGCTCAAAGAGCACTTCGCCAAAGAGCTTAAAGACAATGATCTTCAAAAATTATTTGACGACATTGAAGTGCCACTTCTAAGAGTTCTTGCGGCTATGGAAGCAGAGGGCATCAATCTAGACAAGGAGTTCTTACAGTCTCTCTCTGGAGATTTAGACCATGACATTCTTACCCTAGAGGCCAACATTTACAAAGAGGCTGGAGAAGAATTTAACATTGCATCTCCAAAGCAATTGGGAGAAATTCTTTTCGGTAAAATGAAACTTGTTGCCAAGCCTAAAAAAACAAAAACAGGACAATACTCTACCGCAGAAGACGTGCTTTCTTATCTGGCAAAAGAGCATCCAATTATTGCAGATGTGCTTGAGTACCGTGGGCTAGCCAAACTAAAATCCACCTATGTAGATGCCTTGCCACTACAAATAGAACAGGCCACGGGAAGGGTTCATACAGACTATATGCAAACAGTTGCGGCAACAGGGCGCCTTAGTAGCAATAACCCTAACCTGCAAAATATCCCAATACGCACCCAGCGAGGGAGACAGGTAAGAAAAGCCTTTGTTCCAAGAAACCAGGAGTATGTATTGGTGGCTGCAGATTATTCTCAAATTGAGCTTCGTATCATTGCCGCATTAAGTGAAGAACAAACCATGATGCAGGCCTTTAAAGATGGGCTAGATATTCACTCCTCTACAGCGGCTAAGGTATTTAATGTACCCTTACAGGAGGTAACCCGAGAGCAACGAAGTAATGCTAAAACTGTAAACTTTGGTATTATCTACGGCGTTTCTGCCTTTGGACTAAGCAACCAAACAGATCTTTCAAGAGGTGAGGCAAAGGAACTCATTGACACCTACTACAGCACCTACCCAAAATTGCGTAATTACATGAGCGAATTGGTAGATTTTGCAAGAGATAATGGCTATGTACAAACAGTTTTAGGCCGTCGCAGATATTTAAAAGACATTAACGCTTCCAACGCCATTGTGCGTGGCGGGGCAGAGCGTAATGCCGTCAATGCTCCCATTCAAGGAAGCGCGGCAGATATTATTAAAATTGCCATGATAAACATTCATGAAAAATTAGAAAAAGGTGGCTATAAAACCAAGATGCTCCTGCAGGTTCATGATGAACTGGTTTTTGATGTGTACAAGCCAGAACTCTCTGAAATGAAAACACTCATTAAAACTGAAATGGAAAATGCTTATACATTAGCTGTGCCTCTTGATGTTGAACTAGGAGAGGGTGAGAATTGGCTACAGGCACATTAAAAAATACGTTGTTTACAAAAGCCTTGTCCTTGCATTTTAAATAATACTATTGTAATTTACAAAAGATCTAAAAAACATAAGATGAGAGAACTATATAAAAAAGCAGTTGTTTTATTGGCTGTATTGTTATCCAGTACAATGGTACATTCTCAGTGCGAGGAGATCACCATTGAGAGCCTAAGCAATCCAGGTATTTATAATGTTGCTACACTAACAGAGGCAGACGGACTTCGTAATGGCCCGGACTATTTTGGTGCCACAGTTTATTATCCTACAAACGGCACACCACCCTATGCTAGTATCGCTATTGTTCCAGGTTTTACCGCATCTCCAGAGAGTGTAGAGGCCTGGGGGCCATTTTATGCGTCTCATGGTATTGTTACTATTATTATTGGAACTAATTCTATTTATGATTTTCCAGAAGCCAGAGCAGAAGCCTTATTGGATGCCCTAGAAACACTACGAGAAGAAAACACCAGAAATGCCTCACCACTTCTTGGGGCTATAGATGAAGATAAATTTGCCGTTAGCGGCTGGTCTATGGGAGGCGGAGGAGCACAACGTGCTGCTGTTTTAGACAATAGCATTAAGGGAGTCGTGGCGCTATGCCCTTGGCTTCCCAGCCCAGATCTAGACCACGACAGTGCTGTGGTGATTTTTAGTGGGCAAGATGATACGGTTGCTCCTCCAGGGATTCATGCCAACATTCATTATGATAATACCCCTGAGAGCACAAACAAGCTTTTATTTGAAATAGAAAACGGCAATCATTCTGTGGCAAATACACCAGAGGGAGGCAACTCAAGTGTTGGTAAAGTTGCACTATCATGGTTTAAATTATATGTAGATCAAAACGATTGCTATTGCTCTTTACTGACAGATTACGTTCAAGACAATCCACTTGCATCAAACATAGAAAGTAGTTTTGAGTGTGAAGTTTTAGATACACAAGAAAACATAAGTCAAACACTTTTATACCCTAATCCAACGAGAGACATCATTAACATTTCAACACAACAAGATGTGCGCTATATGGTATACTCTACCCTAGGGCAGTTAATGCTTTCTGGAGAACTCAAAGGAAATTTAAAACAAATTAATCTTTCCTCGCTGCCGGGAAACATCTTCTATGTACGTGTTAATAACGAAACATTCAAAGTGTTAAAAACACAGTAATATTTCGGCTATAAATCTCTGCAGTAATATTGGTTTATCACTCAATTTTTTATGCTGGGGCAATAAATTAGTATTGTCTTGCTGTTAAAGAGTTTATCACAGCAATACTATTTCAAGAAATTAGACGAAAAATCTATCTTTTACTATTTGTTATTCAAATAAATAACAGTATTTTTGCCGTCCGATAATACGGGACAGAAATAATTTATTAATAATTAGACAAAGAACTATAATGGATACATTAAGTTACAAAACAGTATCTGCTAATAAAGCCACTGTAACAAAAGAGTGGTTAATAGTAGATGCGGACGGGCACACACTAGGTCGTCTTGCGAGTGAAGTTGCAAAATTACTTCGCGGTAAACACAAGCCAAGCTTTACACCTCATGTAGATTGTGGAGACAATGTGATTATCATAAACGCAAGCAACGTCCAATTAACAGGAAACAAGTGGGCAGAAAAGTCTTACATCCGTCACACTGGTTACCCAGGTGGACAAAAAAGCCTTACTGCCACAGAATTAAAAGACAAGAATCCAGCACGCGTTGTTGAGAAGGCGGTTAAAGGAATGCTACCTAAAAACAAATTAGGTTCAGTACTTTTTAGAAACTTGAAAGTGTATGCAGATGCAAACCACGGTCAAGAAGCACAAAAACCAAGAGCTATTAAAATTAATACCGCAACTAAGTAATGGAAACTATACACAAAATTGGAAGAAGAAAAACCGCTGTTGCGCGTGTTTACTTATCTCAAGGGAAAGGAAACATCACAATCAACAAGCGTGAGTTTGATAATTATTTTACAACCCCAACATTACGATACAAAGTAATGCAGCCACTTGTAATGACAGACAACGAGAAAACGTTTGACATTAAAGTAAATGTTTTTGGTGGTGGTATCACTGGACAAGCAGAAGCAATTCGTTTGGCTATATCTCGTGCAATGTGCACATTAAATGATGAGAACAGAGGAATCTTAAAACCAGAAGGCCTTTTAACTAGAGATCCAAGAATGGTAGAGAGAAAGAAATTCGGACAGAAAAAAGCCCGTAAAAAATTCCAATTCTCGAAACGTTAATTTTTACACCAATTTTTTGGGTATTTGGGGAAAGAATTTTTCTTACTCCATACAAGTTCATAGAAATACAATTATATTAATAAGCTGTTAGTCCCGCTCTGCCGGGTGGGACAATTAGTTTAGCATCTAAATTACTCCATACCCAAAGCCCTAGTTGCAAAAAGGTAAACTAAGTGATTGACATCTAAACACACAGAACGTAAACTAAAAACAAAATGGCAAAAGACAACAACACAGAAGTTAAAGAACTTCTAAATGCAGGTGTACACTTTGGACACCTAACAAGAAAATGGAATCCAAACATGGCTCCTTACATCTACATGGAGCGTAAT
>JGI20154J14316_10003626_pt1 | contig 12333 bp, 10 predicted proteins | sample COG_04_FD_14316 | JGI IMG/M metagenome (IMG submission 14316) | reverse complement strand
TACTGCCTCGTGCTGGCGGATCGTGTCGATGAGGCCACCCCGATGATCGACGCATTAAAGGAACCGGCCCCAACAGATCGGTTATTTTCACTCTACAAACTACTGGAGGGCTCCCGTGAGCACAGCAAACAAAATTACAATAAAGCGCTCGACGTATTGACCAGGGGCTTTGTCCGTGCACAAACCTCCTACGACTGGGTGCCCGAAATGCTCTATTTGATCGGCGACTGCTACGCTCGCGCTGAGGACACAGTGGCAGCTCGTAACGTATGGACGGAGATCGCCATCCTCTACCCCGATTCTCCTTGGGCAGATCGCGCCGAAAGCTCATTGGCAGAGCTCCCGAAACCTGAAACATCTACAGACTAATCGCACCATCAACCCAATTACTTCACACATTTATTCAACCAGTATTATGAAGACATCAAAGTTACGCCTCCTCCCCACCCTCATTGCGCTCGCACTCTTTGCCATCGCTACACAATCGATGCTCCTCCAGCCACTGAGTGCACAAGATACCGGTATCTCAGCTGAGAGCGCCGAAGTCGAGAGCGCCGAAGCACAGCCGGGGGAAGTTGGGGGCGAAAAATCGATCATCGATATGTTCAAAGCAGGTGGATGGGCGATGTATCCTCTCATGATGCTGTCGATCGGAGGTTTTGGTTTAATCGTTTATAATTTCATGGCCGTGCGCCCGGAACCGATTCTCAACACCGAAGCAACCACACAGATCGACAAAGCTCTCGAAGCCCTCGACATCGGAAAGGCCAAGACCCTCTGCCAAGAAAACCCATCGCCGACAACCAGCATTATCGAAGCGGGCATGGCGCGGGTTGACATCCACAATTACGACCCTGAGCAAGTCAAGGAAGCCATCGAGGAAGCCTCTGCCGAAGAACTGGCCGGCCCCTACGTATTGATCAATTACCTCTCTGTTGTCGGCTCCCTTTCCCCCATGGTTGGACTGCTCGGAACGGTTTCGGGTATGGTGAAGGCTTTCAACGTAATCGAAGCCGAAGGTGCCGGTAGCGCCCAAGCACTGGCAGGTAATATCTCGGAGGCGCTCATCACGACCGCCACGGGCATGATCGTCGGCATTCCTGCCATGTTCTTCTTCTTTTTCTTCAAGAATCGTTACGGCAAGATCACCTCACGTATCGGCCGCATCGTCGGCGACTTGCAGTTTACTCTGAATAAAGCGATTCGCAACCGCGCTTAATCGCGATCACCGCTCACTCTTTCCGATATGGCAATGTGGACCCCAGACGAGCAAGACCCGGAGTTTGAACTAACTCCGATGATTGACGTCGTATTCCTGCTCATCGCGTTCTTCATGACGCTGATTAGCTTCATCAGCTCCGAGTTGGTCGAATTAGAACTGCCCGAAGCAGAAAAAGCGACCATCCCAGAGGAGCCGGGCGAGCGCCAATACATCTCGATCAATGCTTCCGGCGAGCTCTACTTCGGCGCCTCGCCTATTACAGAAGAGGCTCTGACCCTGCGTCTGAGCCAGCTGAAGACAGACATCCCGACGCTCAAAGTATTTCTTCGTGCCGACGCGCATACACCCCACCGCTACGTCAATAATGTGATGGAAGCGACTGCGAAAGCGGGTATCTTCGATCTTATCTTCGCCTCCAGTAAAGACTAATCCCATGGCCATAAGTTCCGTACTCGAATCCGAAGATAAAGTCGACATCACTCCGATGATTGACGTGGTCTTTCTGTTGCTCATCTACTTCATGTTCCTGCCACTCCAACAAGAGGCGGACGTCGGGATCAAATTACCGAGCAATGCACCNCCTGCGGAAAACCTCGAATTGCCCAGTGANCATATCGTCGAAATCTTCCCCAATGGGCTCATTCTACTCAATGGCGCCCCGATGGATGGGGTTGATGACCGCAACATGTCCAAGCTGACCTCGACATTAACGCGACTCAAACTTTCGTCAGACCGTGCGGGGATCGATACGGTCGTGAAAATCCAAGCCGACCCTGACTCTCCGCACCAACGCTCGATTGATGTCCTAAATGCCTCTGCTAAGGCAAGCATCTCTAAGGTCTCCTTCGCCTCTTACGCACAGTAAGCAATTCGCAGCCCTCTCAATACCCACAACGAGCTCCCCCTTTACACTCCATGATTTCAGCACCAAAAAAGAGAAAAATGAATCCTATGCTGCTCAACGTTTTGTTGATCAGCGGCGGCGTCCATGCTCTGGCTCTCTTCGTCTTGGGAAGTATCACCATCTACAAATATATCATTCCGGACGAAGCACAGTTTGAGGAGCCGCCCGCAGTCGTGGAAGAGGTGCCACCACCTGACGTTAAGGTTGAGATTAAGCCGCAGGCTGCACCTCAGCAGCAGGCCGCTCAAAGCCTGCGTATGAAACAGGTCGGCAACATCGCAGTCAGCGCGGTGGATGTAAACCTCCCCAGCATGGAGCAATCCTTCACCGTGAGTGCAGGTCTCGGCGGCTTCGGTGGCGGCAGTCTTCTTGGCGGCACCAGCGGCAGCATCGGCATCGGCGTTTCCGATGTGAGCGTCTTCGGTTTAAAAACCCGAGCCGAACGCATCCTCTTCGTCATCGACGCGAATCGGCAGATGGTGACCGATGCAAAAGGAGGGCTTAACAGCTACAAGGTAATTAAAGACGAGATCACCGATATGGTCGGCAATCTCTCAGCCGGGACTCTTTTCAATATCATGATCGTCGATCGACGTAATTTTAAGCTATTCCGCCCACAACTGGTCCCCTCGGGGCAGGACATCCACCAAGCACTGATCAAATGGATCACACCGATTAATCAAGTTGCCAGCAACCCGGGATTGGAAGGGGCTGCCGGAGCGGCCCGCGCCAATATTTCCGCTCTCAGCGAGGAGCCGATGCACAAAAATATCAGTTGGTCCGCGTTTAGAGGTAACGAGACGGCTTTCGTCACTCAGGTTGCAATGGAACAACAGGTGGATGCCATCTTCATGATTACGGGCTATCATCGTGGCTTCGAGCTAATCCGCCGTCTGCCGACGGAGCGCGAAAAAGCTGATTGGGCTCGAACCATCGCTAAGAAGCCTTACCAAGATCAACTGGCCAAACACCAACTGGAAATTACAGAAATGCAGCGTCGAGTCGCTGCTAAGCTAGGCGCGATCAACAAGGAACGTGCCAGCAAAGGCCAACCACCTCGTGTTCTGTATCAGAGGCATGGCGTCTACTCGAATGCGCGTGAGCTCGGACTGGAGTGGAAAACGCCACACCCCGGCTCGGAACCATTCTACAATGTAGAAGCTCGGCAAGTCGAAAGATACTTTAGAAAACTCATCGATGTTCTTTACACAGACAAGGGTGCCCAAGAACCTTCCATCAACGTAGTGCTCTTCCTTGCCGGCAATGAAGAAATGCGCGCTGAATGGGAGAAAAGTCTCAAGGATTATGTCCGATTCTTTAACGGTAAATATCGCATCATCCGGGGTCTTGACGAAATTAAGAGCGCGAGTAGTGCGAAAAGCACGAACAACTAAGCCTGCGTATTTGGATCAAAAATCCGGAAACTAACAGGTCGTCCAATTACTGCGGATTGCTCGGATAAAGCAGTCTTTACCTGCATCACAGAGGCCTCGTCAGTGATGTGTGTCGTAACCATGATCTTGGCAGTGCCATCTTCCAGCTCTTTTTGATTCACGGTTGCGAAGCTGATGTGTCCCTTCGCCATGATCTCCGATATCTTGGCTAAAACGCCCTCTTCATCCCTCACGTGGATGCGGAAATAATAGCGCCCTTTCAACGACGCTTTGTCGGCCAGTTCGAGCCCGTCCGCGAGTTTTTGATAGGTGGCCTCGTCCTCTTCCGAAATGACGGGTGCCGGCGCACCTTGCAGCATAAAGACCGCATCAGCGATATCGCTAATGACCGAACTGGAGGTCGCGTCCTGTCCGGCGCCACGGCCGATCAAAACAGTCGTACCGACGACATCGCCGGTCACGCTAACACCATTGTAGACCTCGTCGACCCCAGCGATGACCTCCTTCTTCGAGATAAGCGCTGGATGCAGGCGCACTGAAAGTTTGTTCGCCTCGAAATCACGCGCGATCACCGCGAGAAGTTTGATCTTATAGCCTAATTGCGCGGCGATCTCGATATCCTCGCCTGTGATCTCGCGGATGCCCTCGCAGATGATCTCGTCGAGCCTCACCCACTTGCCGTGTGCGAGATACGCCAAGATGACCGCCTTATGCGCCGCATCGATACCGTCCAGATCAAGTGCCTCGTCGGCCTCGACATAGCCGAGCTTCCGGGCATCACCGAGCGTCGCTTCGAAGCTGAGGCCTTCGCGCTCCATTCGGGTCAGAATGTAATTGGACGTGCCGTTCAGAATGCCGAAAATTAGCTTGAACCGATTAGCGACCAAGGCCTCACGGATCGTTTTAATGATCGGAATACCACCCGCCACAGAGGCTTCGTAGAAGTAATGCCCCCCCTTCTGACGCGCGATCTCGAAGAGTTCTTCGCCGTGTTCGCAGATCAAGGCTTTGTTCGCGGTGACAACGATTTTGCCCTGCTCCAAGGCGCGGCGGGTCAACTCCAGTGCCTCGCCCTTACCGCCCATTAATTCACAGACGATATCAATATCGGGATTATCGACCACACGGCGCGCGTCGTCTGAAATCGACTTTGGCGGAATGACCACTTCTCGCTCCCGGCCTAGATTCTTGACCACGACTTCTGTAATATCCAATTGAGCCCCTAGGCGATACTCCAGCGCGATGCGGTTTTTCTCAATATTCTTCCAAACTCCTTGGCCAACGACGCCGAAGCCGAGCAGGCCGATACGAATAGTGCGTTTTTCAGACATGTTTCTCAAATTTTTATAGATCAAATGTTCTCTCCGCCCGCCACCGTGCGTCGAAACATATCTCAGATACCCAATATGAGCCCCGATAATACTCAAGGCCATAATCTGATCTCCAGTCAATGCAGGTGCTATTTTAAACACGGGGTCAGGCGGCCACCTAAAGGAAACCGCATACCTAGGTCCGCTCCTTTAGGTGCGGGACGGGTTCCGGCAACTGTTGCGGTTTGTGCCCCCGCGTGGATTTAATGGCACCCTTTCTGGCTCTAGAGCTTGAAAACAATAAAACGCTTCGTTCCACCCGCCCAGATGTAGAGGCGATTCTGCCCCTCGACGAGGTGAGCCGCAATGTCGTCGACGCTTGCAACGCTCTCACCGTTGACTTCGAGGATGACCATGAGCTTTTCGAGTTTGTCGATAAAAGGAGAATCTTCTGCCACATCCATAACAAGCACTCCATCGATCTCTTCAGGTATCGAAAAACTGTCCTGAACTTCGGCGTCGAGCGGGCGCAAGACGACCCCTTCCAGGGGCCCTGACTGGGCAGTGGATGAGGCGATCCTTCCGTTCAGGCTCCCCAGAGTAACGGGCAACTCTTTCGTCTCACCCTGGCGGATCAAAGTCACCACGACTTCGGTTCCCGGCAGTATCTGAGAAACGACCAAGCGTAGTTCAGCGGCCGAATCAATTGGCATAGCATCAATCCGAGTAATGATATCTCCGTGCAGGATCCCCCCCCGTGAAGCAGGCGAGTCTTCCTGGACTTGGTTAACTAATGCGCCCCGCGTGTTGTCCAGTCCGAAGGCTTCAGCCATGTCCCGAGTTAAATCCGAAGGAAAAAGCCCCAGCATACCGCGGGGCACTTCCCCTCTCTCAATCAAGTTAGTGGCGACGTTCAGCACCAGGTTTACCGGGATCGCGAATCCGATACCGATACTGCCCCCGCTACCGGAAACAATCGCGGTATTGATCCCCACCAGACGACCCCAGGCGTCAATCAAAGCGCCGCCACTGTTACCGAGATTGATGGCTGCATCGGTTTGAATAAAGTCTTCGTAAGAGCCGGGTCCGAGGATCCGCCCACCTTGGCTGCGCCCTGTAGCGGATACGATCCCTTGCGTCGCCGTGAGCCCCACATCCAGTGGATTACCGATAGCAAAAACCACATCGCCTACACGAAGTAGTTCGCTGTCCGCCAGGGTAACAGCAGGCAAGGCCTCCTCCGTATCGATTTTGAGCACGGCTACATCCGTCTTCGAATCAGAGCCTATGAGAGTCGCGACATACTCCGAACCCTCGTTCAAGCGAACGAGAATTTCGTCAACCGCACGCCCACGCATGCCTTGCACCACGTGATGATTCGTCACGATATAGCCATCTTCTGAAATAATCACTCCCGAGCCGACACCCAGCTGCTCGCGGCGCTCCCGATTGAGCCCAGGTTCTGGCTCGGTCGGAGGCACTGGGAGACCAAAATGGCGAAAAATATCCGGCAGCTGTTGGGAGCGCTGCATCGTCACGATGCGGGAAGTATAGACCGTGACGACCGAAGGCGTGGCCTCGCCGAGCACGTCGGCATAGGAAACGATCGGCTTACCAGTCGATGCGGTGATCGGGCGGCCATCGATTTCCGGCTGTAAAGGCGGAGCCTGTTCAGCCCGGCCTATTGAGATAACTAGTAGAGAAAACAGAGTGACGTAGGCGGCGTATTTCATGATCGGATACATAGCTTGGTTGGTCTTGCAGATGACAGAAATGCTCTAGGATGGTTCCTCAAAATTACTTTTTACCCGGTTAAAAAGGATGACAGACCCAATCCTCGGCACCCTCAATCCCCAAGGTCGTACGCAGGCGCCACGCGACCACTAGGGCTGCGATCAGGGCGAGGCTGCGCTGTATCCGCTGCAAAGAGGCTGGAGTGACCATGAGTTGCACCCGCATAAACTGGCTCTGCGCGAGCCATAGAAGCGGTAGCGTGCCGAGACCGAAGCCGATCGCGAATTCAGCGCCTTTCAAGGCCGAGCCCGAAAAGAGCGCCAAGCCGAAAATCATGTAGAGTGGCCCACAAGGTAATAGCGGGCTGGCCAAGCCGATGACTGCTGCGGCCACAGGTTTCTGAAGGCGGCCGAAGCGGGTAGTGACGCGCCTGTAGAGACGCCCCAACCAAAGCGGCTTTGGGAAATTGCGATCCAGACGAAAGGCAACGACGAGAAAGAAAACAACAAGTATCCAAGGCAGATAATTCAACCAGGAGCTTTCTACCGAACGAATCACGACCGAACCGAAAGTACCGGCGAGCGCACCGACCAGCGCGTAGGACAGCAGTTTCGCCAAATGATAGCAGGTCAATACAAGCTGTGGGCTGGCATCTTCCGCCCGCTTGGGCGCAAAGGCACAAGAGAGCGGCCCACACATGGCCACGCAGTGCACACTCGTAATAAGCCCTGCGATGAGCGCGGTATAAGCATTGTAGACTGTCTGATAGTCGAACATTCGATCTAGCGCGCAAACGATTCCTCGTATTCTACAGACGCGACAGGGGTATTCAAATTACTCACCATAGGACACCCGGTATCAGAACTCAAAGTGATTGCTAAGGAAGCTGCCATTAACAGAGTTGCCATTGGATTAAACAACTCAAAATACACTCATATAGCAAGACACATCAGGAACATTAGGGCATAAGGGGGCATTGACTTAATGGCCTGTGCCCTTTGCATACATTTGGTATGGGTAATTCTTTTGGCACACTTTTTCGTATTTCCACTTGGGGTGAAAGCCACGGTGGGGGCATCGGCGTCGTCATCGACGGTTGCCCACCCCGCTTGCCGCTGAAGGTTGAAGAGATACAATTCGAGCTCGATCGCCGCCGTCCCGGGCAAAGCGACATCACCACACCCCGCAAGGAGAGCGACAGCGCCAGCATCGTCTCGGGTGTCTACGAGGGTCAGACCCTCGGTACGCCCATCGCCATCTACGTGCCTAATGCCGACCAGCGTCCCTCAGCCTACTCGGAGATGAAGGATAAGTTCCGCCCTTCGCACGCGGACTTCACCTACCAAACGAAGTTCGGCATCCGCAACCACGAAGGCGGTGGCCGCTCCTCCGCGCGGGAGACCATCGGTCGCGTCGCCGCTGGAGCGATCGCGAAAAAAATCCTTAAGCTGGCCGGCGATGTCGACATCGCAGCCTATATCACCCGCGTGCACGATATCGAAATGCCTGCGCTCGACCACTTCCCCAGTATGGAGGAGGTCGAGGCCAGCCCCGTGCGTTGCCCCCATCCGGCAACCGCCAAAAAGATGGTAGAACGCATCAAAGCTATGCGTAAGGAGGGCGACTCCGTGGGCGGTATCGTGGAATGCCGCATCCGCAACCTCCCCGTCGGCCTGGGTGTGCCGGTCTTCGACCGCCTGGAAGCTGATCTGGCCAAAGCCATGCTCTCGCTCCCTGCGACCAAGGGCTTCGAGATCGGCAGCGGCTTCGACGGCTCGCTCCAAAGGGGCTCCGAGCATAACGATGTCTTTGTCAACAAGGGCGGCAAAGTCGGCACCGCCACTAACCGCTCCGGCGGCGTCCAAGGGGGCATCAGTAACGGCGAAGAGCTCGTCTTCCGTGTCGCCTTCAAACCCACGGCCACCATCATCCAAAACCAGGAAACGGTGGACAAAGAGGGCAACGAGACCGAGCTCATGGGCCGCGGCCGCCATGACCCTTGCGTCGTGCCACGCGCCGTGCCGATCGTCGAGTCGATGGCCGCACTCGTTCTGGTCGACCACTGGATGCGCCAGAAGGCCCAGTGCGAAAGTTTCGATTTCAACCAAAACTCGTAGCACGTCGCCGGCGGTCGGTGTATTCGGCATGCGTAATGGCACCGGATCTCGCCAGTATCCCGCTCACTATTTCATACAATACCTATCTCTGATCTACATGGAAGAAGCACGCCCTCTAGTCTATTTCGTCTTCGGCGTGCCCGGCTCCGGGCGGCGCGAAGTCATCTTCGACCTGATCGAAGGTGGCATTCCCGCGACGGAGCAAGTGCTCTACTTCCGCCCCGAGGGCGAAGCCAGCAGCGCTTTCGACGAGCCAATCAAAGCGTTGGCCAACGTCAACGTCGTCGCTTGGCAGCTGAAAGGCGGCAAAGTGACCCACGGCAAGATATCCGCCGCACCAGAGAAGATCATCTTCCTCGCGCCCGGCACGAGCGACCCTGCCGACTGCGCGGAAGCACTCAAGACCTGGACCGACCACAACCAGTGCCAGGTCGCCCGACTCTTCACCCTGGTGCACTGCAGTTTTCTTAAAGAACAGCCCGAGGCCAAGGCGTGGTTCGACGCCTGTATTCACTTTTCAGACGTCGTGCTGCTCAACCGCCGCGAGGAAGCCGGCAACAAGTGGGTCAAGGACTTTGAAACCGACTACCGAAAGGCCCGCAACCCCGCTCGGTTCATCCTCGTTAAAAAAGGCCGCGTCGCCAATCCGCCCGAAGTCCTCGATCCCGAAGCTCGCCGGATCTCTCTCTACTTCGACGAACTCATCCCGATTGAAGACGACGAGTTCGAAGATGACCACAAGCCCGAGGACACCAAGCCCGATATCTATATCGAACGCTTAGAAAGCGGCCACCGCGCCAAACGAATACCCGAGATCACGAAGTATTTCTTATGACAAGTAAGCCTTCTCCGTGTCTGGTAGGTTCCCCCGAGATGTTAAATCAGAGCACTGAGGACCTTACCCACTAAAAATAGCGAAGAACCCGCGACTGCAACAGGGGTTGAAAAAGTATGCGGCTTCCTTCAGGTGGCCGCGCTCGCCTAAGCCCCCGCCATCTCGTTCTCGATCGTGGTCAGGCGGTATTGCTTTTGCCCGAGCTTTGGGATACACGCGATGAGCGCTTTGGTATAGGGGTGCCGGGGATCGCTTAGCACGCGATCGACCGTGCCCTGTTCGACAATCTCGCCGCGATACATGACAATGACCTCGTCGGCAAAGCCTTTGACGATGCCGAAATTATGGGTAATGAGTACGATGCTCATGCCAAGCTTTTCGCGGAGTTCACGGAGCAAGTCCATGATCTGCGCCTGAATCGTCACATCGAGCGCGGTGGTCGGCTCGTCCGCAATGAGCAGGTCGGGTTCGCAAGCCAGGGCCATGGCGATCATCACGCGCTGTTGCATCCCCCCGCTCATCTCATGCGGATAGGCACTGAAACGCATGGCCGCATCGCGGATGCCGACCAACTCAAGCAGCTCCACGACGCGGGCTTTAACGTCAATGATATCCGGGCGGTGCAACCGGACCGCTTCGGCAATTTGATAGCCGATGGTGAAGACGGGGTTGAGAGATGAGGCAGGCTCTTGGAAAATATAAGCGATGCCATTGCCGCGGACGTGACGAATAGCCTCGGCGTCCATCTGCAGGACGTCTTTCCCCTTGAAGAGAATCTGGCCGGTCACGCTGCAGGACGGCGGCTTGGGCAGGAGCTGCGTCAAGGCCATGCAACTCACGCTCTTGCCGCTGCCGCTCTCACCTAGGATGGCCACGGTCTGGCCTCCAGGCTGCACCGCGAAGTCGATACCGTGCACCACCTCGTTGGACTCACCACGCGATTGGAAGGCGATCCGCAGATCGGAGACTGACAGCAAGTTACTCATTGCCGTGAACTTTGAACATCGAACGCCGAACGTCCAATGTTGAATTAAAATAAGGGAGATTTAATCTAGAAACCATTCAATGTTCGACCTTGTGCGTTCAGTGTTCGACATTCAAGCGGCGTCAGCCGCGCCCTGTCTGCATTTTCGGGTCGACGATATCGCGGAGCACATCACCCAGTACGTTGTAGGCGATGACGGTAACGAAAATGGCGAAGCCGGGGCTGAGCATCCACCAGAAGTTCATGAAGAAGACGATCATATTACCCTGCGATTGCTTGAGCATGAGTCCCCATGAGGCGGAGGGCTCGGAGATGCCGAGACCGAGAAAACTAAGCGCGGCCTCGGCCAAAATGTAGCCGGGGATGGCCAGCGTCGCGGCGACGAGCAGATAACTCGCAAGATTAGGCAGGATGTGTTTGATCAATATTTTCGGGACACTCTGCCCCATGCTTTCGGCTGCGACGACGAAAGAGCGATTGCGGATAGATAGCGTCATTCCCCGAATAATCCGCGCCGTGCCCGCCCATCCGATCACGGAGAGAATCACGACGATCACGACATAAACCTGGGTGGGCGAAAAATCGGGGCTGATCAAAGCGGAGCGCAGGGCCAGCAGTAGGTAGAGGCCGGGGATCGACATGAGTAACTCGACGAGGCGCATGGCAACGAAGTCCACTGTGCCACCATAATAGCCAGCCAGCGAACCGACGATAAAACCGAGAATCATGGTGATGGAGATGCCGATGAACCCGATCGAGAGCGAGATGCGCGAGCCATAGAGCAGGCGACTGAAGATGTCCCGCCCAGTATCATCCGAGCCGAGTAAGTAGATGTGGGCGCCGGGTTGGTCGGTATCCAGTTTGAAGAGTTTATGTGCCATCGGGATCAAGCCGAAGAGTTTATAAGGTTCGCAGGGCGCCCACCAGTCAATCGGCGCAGTGGCATCGTCGCGCTGAACATAGCGAGCCGAGCCGACAAGCTCCTGTTCGTAGAGTTTGGCATGCAAAGCCCCATCCTTCCAGGTGTAACGACTCGGCGGATGGTAGGGCTTTTCGAGATTCTGCTGGGTGATGGGATACGGCGCGAAAAAGGGTGCAAACAAAGCGCCCACATAGAGGAGCGCGAGCACAGCTAGAGCGCTCGCCCCCATCGGGCGGCGTAGCACCTTGCCCATCAACTGACGAAAGAGCACGAAGAGGATGTAGCCGACCAGCAAAATACAGCCGATCGCCAGCAGCGCGACCAAAACCATGCCAAGGTATTTTAAGGCCACCGACAATACGGACAGGGCACCCGGCGCGAAGGCTTCGAGCAAGATCTCCAGGACAATGATGCCGATGAGCACCAGCCAGACGTAGTGCGACTTGCCGCTAGGCGCGCCGGAACGGCCGGAGCCGCCTTCTAGGCGGATGCGGGGATCGCACCAGCCGAGCAGTAGGTCGGCCAATAAATTACCCATCACCAGCATGACGACCCCGATCAGCACGCCGGCCATGACCACGTATTGGTCTTCGCGAATGAGCGCGTCGTAAATCAACTGCCCCAAGCCGGGATAATTCATCACGTTCTCTACCAACAACGCGCCCGAGAGCAAACTGGCAAAGGAGTAGCCGAAGGAGGTAATCAGCGGGTTGATCGCATTGCGCAGCACGTGCTTAAACATGATAACGCGCTCACGCAGGCCCTTGGCCCGGGCGGTGGTGGCGAACTCGGCCTGCATGTAGTCGATGAAGTTCGCCCGCATGATTCGCATCATCCCGGCCACGCTGCCGATACCGAGCACAATGGTCGGCAAAATTAAGTGGTAGGCATAGTCCAGGAGGCGCGGCCC
>JGI20154J14316_10003625_pt1 | contig 12333 bp, 14 predicted proteins | sample COG_04_FD_14316 | JGI IMG/M metagenome (IMG submission 14316) | reverse complement strand
GTCTGCAGCAAAAACTTTTGATGTTGATGAAGATGAACTTGTGAATTACTTTCAGAAAAGTAAAAAAAAGTACGAATTAACATCCTCATTATTTTTAGAAAAATCTTTACATAAATTATCTACCTATTTTTCAAAAGATACTCTTACGGCAGTATTCAATGTAAATAGTTTAGATATCAATACAACCTTACATGATTACAATGCTGACTGCTTTAAGGATTCAAGATTAGTTCAGTTATTTGATAGATATGCCACTTATAATGGTTCATCTCCTTATCAAACACCTGGAATTATGTCTATGATTCCTCATTTAGAGCAGTATTACGGCACTTTTTTCCCAAAAGGAGGTATGCACTCAATAACACAGAGTATCTATCAATTAGCAATTGATTTGGGTGTAGAGTTTAATTTTAATTCTAAGGTTGATAAAATTCTTGTCGAAAATAAAAAAGCAATTGGAATTTCTACAGATACTAAAGATTATTTTGCTGAGTACGTTATTTCTAATAGTGATGTTGTTCCAACTTATAGAACATTATTAAAAGATCAAAAATCACCAGAAAAAACCTTACAACAGCCAAGGTCTAGTTCTGCTTTAATATTTTATTGGGGAATTAAAAAGGAGTTTCCTACATTAGATTTACACAATATATTTTTTTCTGATAATTATAAACAAGAATTTGACTATATTTTTACCAAACAAGAAGTTTATAAAGATCCTACGGTGTATGTAAATATTTCATCAAAAGAAAATAAATCTGATGCACCTAAAGACTGTGAAAATTGGTTTGTTATGGTAAATGTTCCAAGTAATACAGGCCAAGATTGGGATACGATAATAAAAAATGTTAGAGAAGACGTTATAAAAAAAATCTCGGATTCACTAAAGATCGACTTAGAAGATCTAATTGAATTTGAAACTGTTTTAGACCCTAGATTAATTGAGTCTAACACTAATTCTTATCAAGGTGCATTGTATGGTGCTTCAAGCAATAATAAGTTTGCAGCTTTTTTAAGACATCCAAATTTTAGTCAACAAATCTCAAATCTCTATTTTTGTGGTGGTAGTGTTCATCCGGGTGGGGGTATTCCACTTTGTTTGCTCTCTGGTAAAATTGTTTCAGAATTAATTTTTAAAAACACATGATTTCAAAAAATAAAATAACAATTACCATTTTTATTATTTGGCTCTTTAACATTTCTGGAATTCTAGGTATTTTGTCATCTAATTCTGATTGGTTTTTAAGATTAACTCCAGTAAATCTATCTATGTATGTTTTCCTTATTATCTGGAATATAGATAATTTTTCTAAGAAGTTATTGTTTGCTTTCTCAATACCATTTTTCATTGGCTTTTTAACTGAATATCTTGGTGTTAACTACGGATTAATTTTTGGATCATATTCTTATGGAGATAATCTAGGATTAAAAATTGGTGGAGTTCCTTTCATGATCTGTGTTAATTGGGCAGTATTAACAATCATTACGGCTGATTTGAGTAAATTAATTCATAAAAATACAGCTGTTCAATCTTTATTTGGTGGGTTTACAATGATGTTACTAGATATTATCATAGAAGTATCTGCACCGAGATTTGATTTTTGGGAATTTGAAAATAATGTCATTCCTTTAAAAAATTATATAGCCTGGTTCATCATAGGTAGCATAGCACATTATTTATATCATCAAATTAAGATAAAAACAAATAAGAAAGTTTCTATTCATATATTTGTTGCCATCACCATTTTCTTTTTCACCTTTTTAATCTTTTAATGCAACAATACGACTACATTATTACTGGATCTGGAGCATCAGGACTTATGCTTGCCTACAGAATGGCGAAAGATTCTTTTTTTGATGATGCATCAATTTTAATTGTTGATAAAGAGAAAAAAACTACCAATGACAGAACTTGGTGTTTTTGGGAGAAAGATACCGGAGAGTGGGATGATTTAGTTCATAAATCTTGGAAAAAAATACTATTTGAAAGCAACTCTTATCAAAATACAATACCATTACAGTCCTATGCCTATAAAATGATTAGAAGTGCTAAGTTCTATGAGAAATTATGGAATTTTATAGCCACTAAGAAAAATATTCATTTTATTGAAGCAACTGTTGTGAGTATTCAACATAAAGATGAAGGCGCTTCTGTGAATACCTTAACAAATCAATATCATGCAGTTAAGTTAATAAACAGTATTGATTTTGACCAAAAATACACACAACAAGAAGAGTTTCCTGTTTTATTACAGCATTTTACGGGATGGTTTATAGAAACTAAAAAAAATTACTTTGACGATTCAGTAGCTACTTTTATGGACTTTACTGTTGATCAAAAAAAGAATACAAGATTTATGTATGTTTTGCCAATAGCGCCAAACAAAGCATTATTTGAATACACTTTGTTTTCTAAAGATGTTTTACCAAAAGAAGAATATGAACGTGAGTTGCAAAAATATCTTGCATCAAAATCTATTACAGAGTATACCATTATTGAAAAAGAAAAAGGAATTATTCCAATGACTTCTTATAGGTTTTGGAAAGAAAACTCAAAGAATGTTTTACATATTGGAACTGTTGGAGGCTGGACAAAAGCCAGTACTGGTTATACCTTTAAAAACACTTCAAAGAAAACAAAAGAACTGATTGTTTTTCTTAAAACAGAAAATGATTTTAAAAATTTTAGAAAGAAAACAAGGTTTTGGTTCTATGACTTATTAATGTTGGATGTTCTATCTACTCATAATCATCTAGGATCTAAACTATTTTCTAAATTATTTCAAAGAAACTCACTTAAAAATGTATTTAGATTTCTTGATGAAGAAACAAGCTTTATTGAAGATTTAAAAATTATGTTATCAATGCCGCCGTTTAGATTTGTCTTAGCCTTATTCAAGAGAGTGTTAAATATAAAACATTAAGACTTTTTACAACTCATCCTAAAAAAAACACAACTCAGTAACTTATTATTCCTAGAGCATTATCATCGTTGCATATTTGTACCATACTTAACAAGTGTTGAACCAATTTTTGCACAAATTTAAAAAAATAAATGATGAAAATTTTAGCAACAATTTTAACAACAGCCGTGGTTTTTGTAGGTAGTTTACTAACTTCAGGAAATCAAGAAATTACAGTAACAGTAGTTAATGCAACGACTGACAATGGAAAAGTATCTTTTGCTTTATATGATCAAGTAACTTTTATGAAAACACCTTTAAAAGGCGCATCTGCAAAAATTATAAAAGGAAAAAGTACTGTTACTTTTAAAAACATAACGCAAGGTGAATATTCTGTGATATGTTTTCATGATAAGAATAATAATGGGAAGATAGATTTTAACGAAAATGGAATGCCTTTAGAAGATTATGGGGCTTCAAATAATAATATGGACTTTGGGCCTCCTTCTTTTTTGGATTCTAAATTTACTGTGATAGAAGAGGATGTAAGTCTAGAAATTAAGTTTTAAAAATATAATTTATAATTAAAGAACTTTACTTAATTTTATCAAAAGAGGTATTAATAAAGAATCATAAGATGAATACTCCAAAAAACATTGTGATCATAAGAAGTGTGAAAAAAGGTTTTATAGTTTGTCTAAAACTCACCATCTTATTTGGCATAATTTTTAGTATAGTTTATCAACAATTTTCTTTGAAAGGAATTGGTTCAACATTCTTAGCTTCTGCCATGTTTTCTTATGGGATAGGTTTTGGAAACGGGTTCTTAAATGATTATTTAAATACTAAATGGGATTGGATAACTCAAACAAAACAACGAGTTACTGCAGGAATTATTGGAACCATTATCTATACAATTCCAGTAGTTTTAGGAATAAACTATGTGATATGGATTGTTATTGGAGGTGCAGATATTGCTATGTTTTTTTCAGGCTCTAGTCTTTTTATTCATTTATTTTATATTATTATTTCTTTTGGAGTTTCTTCATTTCTTCATGCTAAAGCTTTTATGACTAATTGGAAAATTGCCATGACTCAAGAAAGCACTAAACAAGAAATTGTGGCTAAAACAGAAACTGCAAAGTTTGAATCTTTAAAAAGCCAGTTAGACCCTCATTTTTTATTTAATAGCTTAAATGTATTAACATCTTTAATAGGAGAAAATCCCTATAAAGCAGAGAAGTTTACAACACAACTATCTAAAGTTTACAGGTATGTTTTAGAACAAAGAAACAAAGACTTAATTCCAGTATTAGAAGAAATAAAATTTGCGAATACCTACATGGAATTATTAGGGATGCGATTTGAAGACGCTGTTAAATTTGAAATACCTTCATCAATAACTAATAAAAATCTAAAAATAGTTCCTCTTTCTCTTCAATTACTGCTAGAAAATGCAGTAAAACATAATGTAGTTTCTTCTTCAAAACCATTAACAATTAGAATTTATGAGCAGGATAATTATCTAATTATAGAAAATAACATCAACCCAAAACAAGCAATTGGCCAGGGGACTAAAGTAGGTCTTAGGAATATTGCAGATAGATATGGGTTAATTACAGATAAAAATGTAATCATAGAAAATAATAATAAAATATTTAAGGTGAGCTTACCTCTCCTTCTTAAAATGAACAATATGATTTATTCAGAAAATTTAGAAAACAGTAAATATTTACTAGCAGTTGAGCGAGTAGAGAAACTAAAAAAGTTTTACTCAAGTTTAGCATCGTTTGTTGTAGTTATGCCTTTTTTAATTTTTATAAACTTAAGCTATATTCCATATTTTCAATGGTTTTGGTTTCCATTATTTGGATGGAGTATCGGCTTAGTTTCGCAGTTACTAGAGGCTAATAATTATAATATTTTCTTGGGTAAGAATTGGGAAGAAAAAAAGATTAAAGAACTTATGAATGATTCAAAAGATAAATAGTAAGATTATGGAAATTAAATATAACAAAGAGATTCAATATTTAAATGCTCAAAAAAAAGTTAAAGAGATCAAGGGGTTTTATTCACATGTAACAGTAATGTTTTTCTTACTACCATTTCTAGTGTTTATTAATTTGAAGTTAACGCCAAATTATCATTGGTTTTGGTGGGCCTTATTTGGAAACTTATGGGGATTATTTTTTCATTGGCTAAAAGTGCTAGGTTTGTCATCTATAGGCTTTGGAAAAGCTTGGGAGCAAAAAAAGATTGATGAGTACATAAAAAAAAATAAATAAAAAATTAAAATGGAAAAGGAATTTTTAAAAGAACAACAGTATTTAAACGCAAAGAAAAGAGTTAAAGAGATAAAAGGTTTTTATTCTCACTTTTTAATATATGTATTAATCAATATTTTTATAAGTGGTATTATTATTATTATTGGATTAACCTATAGCGATAACAGTAGTTTATTGGAAACTTTAACAAACTTTAGTGTTTATTCTACCTGGTTATTTTGGGGGATAGGTATTTTTTTTCATTGGCTGAGTGTATTTGGTTTTAAAAACCTTCTAGGTAGTTCTTGGGAAGAGAAGAAAATTAGAGAATTAATGAAGAAAGAAGATGAAAGAAGTGATAATATCTTAAAAAAATAGAAGATGGAATTAGATAATAATGAACTAGATAAAAGCTATTTAAGAGCTAAAAAAAGAATTGAAAAATTAAAAAAATATTATAGTCATGTTAGTATTTATTTATTTGTAAACATTGTGCTATCATCAATCAAAGTTTATAAAGATCTTGTAAGAGGAGATTCTTTTGAGGAAGCTATTTTTGAAGGAAATAATTTTTCTCTATGGTTTTGGTGGGGTATTTTTATTGCATTCCATTCCTATAATATTTTTTCAGAGAACCTTTTATTTATGAATAAAGATTGGGAAGACAAAAAAATTAAAGAATATATGAACGAGAAATAAAAAAAGAAAGATGAATGTAGTTATCATAGAAGATGAAAAACCTGCTGCTAGAAGGTTAAAAAGAATGTTACATAAATTAGGAGTAGAGGCAGAAGTTATGCTTCACTCTGTAGAAGAATCAATACATTGGTTTCAAAGCCATGAACAGCCAGACCTAATATTTCTAGATATTCAATTGTCAGATGGCTTGTCTTTTGAAATTTTTGAAGAAGTTACCATAGATAGTGCTATTATATTTACCACGGCTTATGACGAGTATGCTTTAAAAGCATTTAAATTAAACAGTATAGATTATTTATTAAAACCTATAGATGAAGATGAATTAAAGAATGCAGTAGCAAAGTACCAACATCAACATCCTAAAAAGTTAGATCTTCAGGTAAATATTAATGAGATAAGAAAACTCTTGATAAACCCCATAGACAGAAATTACAAAAAAAGGTTTACAATTAAAATAGGGCAGCACATAAAAATTATTCATGTAGATGATATTGAATGTTTTTACAGCGAAAATAAATCAACATATATTCATACCTGCTCTAATAGAAATTACTTAGTAGATAATTCATTAGAACATTGGCAAGAACAATTAGATCCAGCCTCTTTTTTTAGGGTTAGTAGAACATTTATAATTCATGTTAATACAATTAAAGATATTATTGCTTATTCAAACAGTAGACTTAGATTGGTATTGCAATCTTTTACTACTATGGAAATTATTGTTAGTAGAGAACGTGCAAAAGAGTTTAAAAGTTGGATAGATAGATAATAGTATTAAATATTTAATAATTTGATTCTTTTTATATTTTTCATATATCTTAGCTTTATAAATACGATGCAGCAAGTTTTATCGTTTAAATAGTTACTTCTTAAAAATAAATAATGAAAACATATATATATAACTCTCTAGTTTTACTCTTATTATTATCAATATTTAGTTGTTCAGATAGTGAGAAATTTGATATTGGAAAAGGAAAAGTTGGTCATCTTACTACTAAAACAACCATTAAAGAACTTTCTAAAATTTTTAAAAATGATTCTATTGTTTCTAACCTTAGTGAGGGTGCTTTAGGAGATAATTATTTTCAAGATGATGATGAATATTTAATTTATAATAAACTAGGAAAACACTTATTAACCATTGTTCCAAAAGAGCAGTTAGATACTACTTCTACCATTAAGAGTATACAAGTTTTTGACGATAGGTTTAAAACAAAGACAGGTTTAACTATTAGAACTACTTTTTCAGATATAAGAGCAAATAATAATATTAATAAAATAGAATCATCTTTCTCTTCAGCCACTCTATTCATCGATGAATTAAACGTAACCATCGCAATAGACAAACAAGAATTAGGTTTAAAAGCATTTAGTAATCAGAAAGTAACTTTAGAACAAATTCCAGATATTGCTAAGATGAAATCATTCATTGTTTGGTTTAACTAGTATGTCTAAAAAATTTACCATNCAAAAATCNCCTTTTATTGTNCCAACAACCGATGGTAAGCTTATAGAGGANCATTTTGGTATTANCACTGATGTAAATTCTNCAATTAGTATTGCACATATGATTGCTCCGGCTGGTTGGAGTGAGCCTTTTCAAACTCCAGAATTTGANGAATACACTTATATTATTAAAGGAAAAAAACAATTTATTATAGAAGGTGAAACAATAATATTAGAAGCAGGACAGTCTATNAAAATTGAAAAAAATACAAGAATTCAATATTCTAACCCTTTTAANAATGACTGNGAATATTTAGCAGTTTGCCTGCCAGCATTTTCTATAGACCAAGTTCACAGAGAAAAAGATTAATTTTTTTTTCTAGTGAGGTAAAAAGGAAAGTATATCAACAAGAAAAAAGGAATAATTATTATTTCTACCACAAATATATATTGAGGCCAATCTCCAAAAACATCTAATAATGTAGTAGCATCAGGTTTTCTATTGGTGTAAAAATAGTTGGACCCTAACATATAATTTATTATAAACATGATGATCATATATAATTGCATACCTACAAATGATTTAAATACACTTTTTAGTGTAGGCCTCATTTTATAGACGATGGTTGCATATAACATAAATATAACCAATCCAGCGTGCACAAACCAGTATCTAAAATAAATAAAGTTTAAGTAATTGTATTCTGAGGGAGTAATTAAAGACTGAAGTGTTCCTGCCAAAATTAAAAATAAGAAAACCTCATAAAGCACGTATTTTCTAGTATAAGATAGTAAAGGTAATATTAACGCTAAAAAGCTACATAAATGAAGTGGTAAGTCTTCTTGGTAATCAAAATCTGGTTTATAAGCATTTAATATAGAACCAAAAACTACAATGAAGCAAATTGAAAAAGCAAGAACATTCCCTGTGATAATTTGAATTTTTTTAGGCTGTTTATTTGCCCAAAATAGCAGCAAGCTACCTATTGAAATTGCAATTAATACAATCCAAAAATGCTGTCCAGAAAAAGGAATAAAATCTGTATTTTCACCTAGAAAAAAATCATTCAATTGTAAGATATTTTCTACAAGATATCATTTTTTTTTAATTTCTGCTTTTAGCGGCCATTAAAGTATTTTTTAAAAGCATTGCAATTGTCATAGGGCCAACACCACCAGGAACAGGTGTAATAAATCCAGATTTTTTTGAAACTTCATTAAAAGCGACATCACCAAGTAGACGATAACCACTTTTTTTAGAGGCATCTTCAACTCTAGTAATACCAACATCTATTACTGTAACATTGTCTTTTACCATGTCTGCGGTTAAAAACTCCGGTATTCCCAGAGCAGCTATAACTATATCTGCTTGTAAGGTAATTTCTTTTAAATTTTTAGTTCTGCTATGAGTAATAGTTACTGTAGCGTTTCCAACGGTTCTTTTTTGAGAGAGTAAAATACTCATTGGGCTACCAACTATGTGACTTCGTCCAATAACAACTACGTGTTTTCCAGAAGTTTCAACCTTATATCTATCTAGCAATTCAAGAATTCCATATGGAGTGGCAGAAATAAAAGTTGGAAGGTTTAAAGCCATTTTACCAACATTTGTAGGATGAAAACCATCAACATCTTTATCTGGATTTACAGCCATCAGTATTTTTTGTTCGTCTATATGTTTTGGCAAGGGTAGTTGAACTATAAACCCATCTATATCATCATCATTATTTAACTCATCAATTTTTGATAACAACGATGCTTCTGAAGTATCTTTTGATAGTTCTACTAGGGTTGATGAAAAACCAACACGGTTACAGGCCTTTACTTTGGCACCTACATAGGTTTTACTAGCACCATCATTGCCAACAATAACAGCAGCTAAGTGAGGAGTTTTTTTTCCTTCTTTTTTTAGTTGTAATACTTCTAATGTAATTTCATCTTTAATATCTGATGAAGTTTTCTTCCCGTCTAGTAAAATCATTTGTTTAGTTTTCAGTTATTACTGCATTCCTTTCATCATTTGCATCATTTTTTTTCCACCGCCACCTTGCATCATTTTCATCATTTTACTCATTTGATTGAATTGCTTCATCAATTGATTTACTTCTTGAACAGAAGTACCTGAACCTTTGGCTATTCTCTTCTTCCTACTAGCATTAATTGAGGTTGGTGTAGTTCTTTCTAATGGAGTCATAGAATGAATAATAGCTTCAATTCCTTTAAAAGCGTCATCATCTATATCTACATCTTTCATTGCCTTACCAGCTCCAGGAATCATTCCAACCAGGTCCTTCATGCTTCCCATTTTCTTAATTTGTTGAATTTGAGATAAAAAATCATCAAAACCAAACTGGTCTTTAGCGATCTTTTTTTGAAGTTTCCTAGCTTCATCTTCATCATATTGTTCTTGAGCTCTTTCTACAAGAGAAATAACATCTCCCATTCCCAAAATACGATCTGCCATTCTATCTGGATAGAATACATCTATGGCATCCATTTTTTCACCAGTTCCAATAAACTTTATAGGTTTATCTACTACAGATTTTATAGATAAAGCAGCTCCACCTCGAGTGTCACCATCTAACTTAGTTAGTATTACACCATCAAAATTTAAAATATCATTAAAAGCTTTTGCTGTATTTACAGCATCTTGCCCAGTCATAGAGTCTACAACAAATAATGTTTCTTGAGGGCTTACAGCTTTATGAATATTAGAAATTTCTGCCATCATGGCTTCATCTACTGCCAAACGACCTGCAGTATCAATAATTACAACGTTTTTACCAGTTGCTTTAGCATGTTTAACAGCATTTATAGAAATTTCAACGGGATTTTTATTTTCAACTTCTGCATAAACTTCAACTCCTATTTGCTCTCCAACAACTTGCAATTGATTTATTGCCGCTGGTCTGTATACATCACAACCAACTAAAAGCACTTCTTTTGCTTTTTTAGTTTTTAAGAAATTTGCTAGTTTACCAGAAAAAGTAGTTTTACCAGAACCTTGTAAACCAGACATTAAAATTACCGTTGGGTTTCCTGCTAAGTTAATACCAACAACATCACCTCCCATTAAATCTGTTAACTCGTCTTTTACTAATTTAACCATTAGTTGACCGGGGTTCAATGTAGTTAAGACATCTTGTCCTATGGCTTTTTCTTGAACCCTTTTGGTAAACTCTTTGGCAATTTTAAAGTTAACATCAGCATCTAATAGTGCTCTTCGTACTTCTTTTAAAGTTTCTGCTACATTAACCTCTGTTATTTTACCATGCCCTTTTAAGGTATGTAAGGCTTTATCTAATTTTTCGCTTAAATTATTAAACATAGGATTCTTTTGCTTTTTAAGAAGAACAAATATAGAAAATACGTGCATTTTACTAAAGGAAAAGAGCACTTAATCTTTCTTTGTTTCTAAGTTTGTAGTAATGTAGATGAATTAAATTCTTATCACAAGAATGCAAACCATTAAAAAAAGTAATTCTCTAGAAAAGTAGTATGAATTTTTAAAATAGTTTAATTTAAAAACAGCTTAATAGTACTGTAATTTTGCAATTAAAAAAATATAGTTGTTTCATCAAAATATTTATTTTAACTAGAATATAGCAATAAACTACAAGATGATTAAATAAAAAAGTAAGCTCTTTAAGTTTGGTATTCATAAATCTTATTGTACTTTTCGGAAATATATTGAGTACTAAATGAAGAAAAATATCACAATTAAAGAATTATCTAAAATTCTAGAGGTTTCTATATCTACCGTTTCTAAAGCGTTAAATGATAGTTATGAAATTAGTGATAGTACCAAACAACGAATTAAAGCAGCAGCAAAGCTTTACAATTACAAACCTAATAAACTAGCTGTTAATCTAAAATCTGGTAAAACAAACACCATAGGAGTTGTATTGCCAAGTATTAAAAATTTCTTCATGTCTAGAGTTTTGAGAGGAATAGATAGTGTAATTGCTAAATCTCAATACAACATCATTATTAGTATTACCAATGAATCTTTTGAGAAAGAGGTGCAATCTGTACAAACATTATCTAATGGACTTGTAGATGCTATTATTATAGCTGTTTCAGAAGAAACACAAATTAAACAAGATTTTTCACACCTAACTGCTCTTGAAGATGATATTCCATTATTAATGGTTGATAGAATTGTTAATTCTATAAATTGTGATAAAGTATTGGTTGACGATTATAATGCTGTTTTTAACGCAGTAAATGAATTAATTTTTGAAGGAAGAAAAAGTATTGCGTTGGTTTCTAGTATTAATAATTTAAATGTTGGGAAATTAAGAACAAAGGGATACCAAGCCGCCATTAGAAATAAACAAGACACTATTTTTGTTGAAGGTTCTGAAGAACACTTAGAAAAAGAATTGTCTTCATTAGTTGAATTGAATAAGATAGATGCCATTATGGCTTTAGATCAAGAATCTTCATTAGCAGCTTATAGAGTAGGTAAGAATAAAGAGGTGTTAACAAATAAAAAAATTGCTATTATCGGCTATGCTAGTAGGGTTATATCAGAACATCTAACTCCAAAACTTACCACAATAGACCAGCATGGTAAAAAAGTAGGGATAACATCTGCAAAGCTTTTGTTAAAAAGATTAGACAAATTTGATGGAGAATTTGAATCTGTTATTGTTAATTCAACTGTTCAAAAAAGATTTACTAGTTAAATTTTAATTACTTTCTTAGAAGCCTTACTTATCTCTTTTATTTAGTTGTTTAAACTTTAATGCAGCACCATTAATACAGTGTCTTTCGCCGGTTGTGTTTGAAGGGCCGTCATTAAAAGAATGTCCTAAATGTCCTCCACAAGTAGCACACTTTAATTCGGTTCTAGCATAACCAATTTTATAATCTACATCTAATTCTACATTATTTACAATAGCTCTATCAAAAGAAGGCCACCCTGTTCCAGAATCAAATTTATGATCAGAATTATAAAGAGGAGTTTCACAAGCTGCACATACGTAGAGACCATTTTTTTTGTTTTCGTTTAATGA
>JGI20154J14316_10003620_pt1 | contig 12348 bp, 8 predicted proteins | sample COG_04_FD_14316 | JGI IMG/M metagenome (IMG submission 14316) | reverse complement strand
CTCGGTATGAGCAGTTTACTCAGGTCAAGGGCTGGTTTAGATATTTAGTTGGGTTGAATGCTTACGGTGAACAATGCTTTACATACACGCTTCGCTGTCCTTCCTTTCTTACGTCTACTCACATAAATTTTTAAGTCGATTGTTCGCTTACCATTAGGCGCAAAGCTGCTCTCCACAAACAGGTCTTCATTCAATTCCGCGGCGCTATACATTTTCACGTCCAATTGTTCGAATTTCTCTTTAAATGATGCATTTAGAAGCAGCTGTTCCATTCGGCGACTTTTAACTTCATTTAGGATCTGCATCAAATTCCATATGGATAATTCACCATTGGCATCGACCATGGACGCTGTGATGTTGTAACTGTCTTTCGTTCTGAGCGGTCCAGTTTTTCTAGCGGTATTGATGAAATTCTTCATTCGTTTTTTAATCAAAAAAAAACGCCCTCACAATGTGAAGGCGCTTCCGTTATAAAATGGGTTTATTGGTCTATATCACTGCCTTCACGTATACATATAGCAACCCTTCCACATATAATTGCGGTTCTTGAAGTTGACAATATGTTTGGTTGTGTGTTGCATTGAAATAAAAGTAAGTGTTTTTGAGAATTTCAGCTTTCAAACGACTGAAAATTAACAGAAAAGTCTCTTTTCATTTAATTTCTGCGCCAATCGAGCCAGACTTGCCACATCTCTGCCGGTTTTTTACCCTGCAAATCTTTGTGTAATTTTTTCAAAGCAGGTCTTGGATTATCCATCCCAGCGAAGAGCTTAAGCGTATTTACACTGCTTTTTCGATACGCATCAAGCATTTGCATTTTTTGGCCTTCCGCGGGGCCCTTAGGCTGGTAATTCGTAGTATTCAAATTTTGCCAATACCATTCTAAATCCTTGGTGGAGACCAATTTCATGGCTTGTAAAGAAGCATAAACATCGCCTTTTACACGGTAAAGTTCCATCAGTTGCATGGCTGCATTGCCATTGCGAGGAGCAATCTCAATAACGCGTTCGTATAAATCAATTGCTTCACCAATACTGCTGTCGTAGCGTTTTACGGCCGCTAATTGGTTAAGGGATAAAATATGGTTAGGGTGAATGCGCAANGCTTCTGTAAATGAAGTTTCCGCTTGTGCTAGTTTCTTCTCTGAGGGTATCTGTCCATTCGCNGCACGCATNTGGCTAAGACCTTCGAAATAGGCCATGGGATTATTGTAAATGTCCATTTCAAAACAAACATTCTGTGCCTTTTCGGCATTGATTTGCATGCTTCTTACATTTCCTGACATGTAGCCGTCTAAGCAGTTTTTTGCTGCACGTTCACCTTGAACGCGGTTTTGCCCAACATAAAGCGCAAATAATCCCGCTACACCAGCGGATAACATACCCACCATTGCGCTAGTTTTTATTGTTGGTTTAGAATGGGCTACAGCAAAACCTAAGGCAGTAGCCAGAGGGAGTAACATGGTTGCGCGCTCCAAAGGGAATTCACCGAAGCCATAAACCGTAAAACCTACAATGGTGAGCGAAAAAAATAAGCCCCCATCGTGTCTTATCGTCTTTGTAAAGCCTAGAACGAGTAGCGCTAGGAAGAGTATAGCACCCGCAATACCCGTTTCACTTAGCATCCACAACAAGTCGTTGTGTGGTCGAAGAATAGACGTTTGTCCACTCATCACACTTTCATTTGTGCCTTTTAGCCCAGTACCGGGGTATTCTATTTTCCACTGGCCGCCACCAACGCCGGATACAGGCTGGTCCATAAACATTTCCCACGATGCATTCCAGTAGTGTAAACGGCTCTGAATAGTGTCGCTGTTAAATATTTTTTCACTCCCTGCGGCAAAAATGGCTACAACAATTCCAATAGATATCACGCCCATTGCCAGCAAGCCAATGCTTCGACGTTGTGCATTTCCTTTTAAGGTATAGTAGGCTACGGCTACGGCCGTCATGGCGAAAGCACCAAGCCAAACCCCGCGAGTCCTCAAAAGAAGAATGCATAAAATAGCTAGACCAACACTAATTCGTTGCATCCATAGACCTAGTGGACCATCCTCTTTTGCATTTAAGGCGAGCGGAACTAGCAATAATAAAGTAGCTGCAGCATAGTTTTTATGGGTGAAAAGTGGTCCATTGGCCAGGTAGATGTTTGATGCCTTATAGGCTTCAACTAGCGAAGGGAGGATGCTTAATCCGGCGATCAACAACGCGACCTGGGCACCAGTAGCCAGGGCGAGAATACCACTAGATTTTTCTTTTCGAAATAAGGCAGCGCTTAATTGGACCCAAGTAAATAAAAGAGCGATTCGAGCGCCAAAACCAAGCAACTCTGAGACAGCACTGACATTTCCAATCTTCGCCAAGGGAAGGAGGAGTATCAGGATAAAGAGTGCAATACTATTTAGGCCCTCACCACCATGCTTTCGCGTCAAAAAGCTACCGATGCCACCTACAGCCGCAAGAACCGTAATTCGCAGCCAAAGGCCGATGTCCTGACTGCCGGAATCAACAGCAAGTAGCAGTAGCAGAGGCATGTAGAAAAAGAGGGAGCGCAAAGACTTCATAAAAATCGATTTGTTCAAATATAACGAAAGGAATCATTGCCCGATTCTACCTTATCTTAGAGGTCCCAAATACTTATCACAGACTATGGAAAACCCGGCTCCGTACGTACCTAAGAACAAGGTGCGGATTGTTACTGCCGCTTCACTTTTTGACGGACATGATGCAGCAATAAACATCATGCGTCGTATTATTCAAAGCACCGGTTGTGAAGTCATTCATTTAGGACACGACCGCTCCGTTGAAGAAGTGGTAGACACTGCCATCCAGGAAGATGCAAACGCCATTGCCATGACCTCTTACCAAGGTGGGCACATTGAATACTTCAAATACATGTATGATCTGCTCCAAGAAAAAGGTGCCGGACACATCAAAATATTTGGCGGCGGTGGTGGCACCATATTGCCGGAAGAAATAGAAGAATTGCACGCATACGGTATTACCCGATTATACCATCCGGACGACGGAAGAAAGATGGGATTACAGGGCATGATCAATGATTTGATCGAACAATCTGACTTTTTAGTGGGCGATGCCTTGCCATCAGATGCAGCGTCGCTTGGCACGGCTTCTACGGCAACGATTGCTCGCTGGATCAGCGCAGCAGAGAATTGTGGGGAGCTACATGCTGCGTCACTGAAGGAGGTTTCGGAGAAAGCAGGAGGTATTGCTACGCCTATTTTAGGAATCACCGGTACCGGTGGTGCGGGGAAGAGTTCTATGGTCGATGAATTGGTGCGCCGATTCTTATTAGATTTTCCGGAAAAACGCTTGGCAGTAGTTTCTGTAGACCCTTCGAAAAGAAAAACCGGCGGTGCTCTGCTGGGAGATCGTATTCGCATGAATGCCATCAAGAATGGAAATGTATTTATGCGTTCATTAGCCACACGTCAGGCTAACCTTGCATTAAGCGCACACGTGCAAAATGCACTCGATATTCTTAAGGTTGCAGGTTTTGATTTGATTATCCTTGAAACTTCGGGTATTGGTCAAAGCGATACGGAAATTTTAGACCACAGTGATGCGAGTTTATATGTGATGACGCCGGAATACGGCGCCGCGACACAGCTGGAAAAGATAGATATGCTCGATTTCGCGGATTTAATTGCCTTGAATAAATTCGACAAACGCGGCGCCTTGGATGCATTGCGTGATGTAAAAAAACAATACCAACGCAACCACAATTTGTGGGAGCAGGACCCGGATACCATGCCGGTTTATGGAACCATTGCAAGCCAATTCAATGATCCGGGCACCAATAGTTTGTACAGCGCCATCATCGCGATGCTGAACGAGAAGGCAAATGCCGGTTTTGATAGCACTTTTACGTTGACTGGGGAGATGAGCGAAAAGATTTTTATCATTCCGCCAAACCGAACCCGTTACTTAAGCGAGATTTCAGAAAGTCACCGCATTTACCGCGATCAAATAATGGCTCAGGTAGAGGTGGCGGATAAGTTATATGCGCTGCATCGTACCATGGAAACTTTGGAGGATGAGGATGTGATCGGCCAATTGCAATTGAGCTTTGATCGTATAAAAATGAATCTTGATCCGCACAACTGGGAGCGTTTGCAGCAATGGAATGCAACCGTTAAACGCTACAAAGATCCAGTATACACCTTCCATGTTCGAGGAAAAGCGGTCAATATAGAAACGCATACCGAGAGCTTGTCACATACGCGGATTCCAAAAGTTGCACTGCCTAAATACCGCAGTTGGGGTGATGTGTTGCGTTGGCTCCTGTTAGAAAATGTACCTGGCGAATTTCCATACACGGCGGGAATTTATCCGTTCAAAAGAGAGGGCGAGGACCCCACACGCATGTTTGCCGGTGAAGGCGGACCTGAGCGCACGAACAAGCGCTTCCATTATGTGAGCCTAGGTCTGCCTGCGAAGCGTTTATCAACGGCTTTTGATAGCGTCACACTTTATGGAAACGATCCCGATCGACGTCCGGATATTTATGGCAAAATTGGAAATTCAGGGGTAAGCATTTGCTGTCTTGACGACGCGAAAAAATTGTACAGTGGATTTCGATTGACGGATCCGTCAACTTCGGTATCCATGACTATTAACGGTCCGGCGCCCATGCTTTTAGCTTACTTCATGAATGCGGCGATTGATCAAGAATGTGAACACTATATCAAGGAAAATAAGCTTGAAGCAAAGGTTGAGGCTCTTAAAAAAGCTAAATACGACGAACAAGGTATTGCGCGACCGGCTTACCAAGGTGAACTGCCAGAGGGTAATGATGGTCTAGGTTTACTCCTGTTGGGGGTGACCGGTGATGAGATTCTCGATGCAAAGACCTATGGCGAAATCAAGTCCAAGACTTTGAATACTGTGCGTGGGACTGTTCAGGCGGATATTCTTAAAGAAGACCAGGCACAGAACACTTGTATATTCTCCACAGAATTTGCGCTGCGCTTGATGGGCGATGTGCAGAGTTATTTTATTGATTGGCAGGTACGTAATTTCTACAGTGTCTCCATCTCGGGTTATCATATTGCCGAGGCAGGAGCAAACCCTATTTCTCAATTGGCCTTTACGCTTTCCAACGGTTTCACCTACGTGGAATATTACATGAGCCGTGGCATGGACATCAATAAATTTGCGCCAAACTTGAGTTTCTTCTTCAGCAACGGAATTGATCCTGAATATGCAGTGATCGGTAGGGTGGCTCGACGAATATGGGCCAATGCCATGAAGAATAAATATGGGGCAGATGCGCGCTCGCAGATGTTGAAATACCATATCCAAACCTCCGGGCGTAGCTTGCATGCGCAAGAGATCGATTTCAACGACATACGCACCACCTTACAAGCGTTGTATGCGATTTACGATAACTGTAATTCTCTGCACACTAATGCTTACGATGAGGCGATCACGACTCCGACAGAGGAGAGTGTGCGTCGCGCCATGGCCATCCAGTTGATCATTAACAAAGAATTGGGGCTTACCAAGAATGAGAATCCTATTCAAGGCGCCTTTATCATTGAAGAGTTAACAGATTTGGTAGAGGAAGCGGTATTGTTAGAATTTGACCGTATCACAGAACGTGGTGGCGTATTGGGAGCCATGGAAACCATGTACCAGCGCGGAAAGATTCAAGAGGAGAGCATGCATTATGAAATGCTGAAACATACCGGCGAATTCCCTATTGTAGGGGTGAATACCTTCTTGAATAAGAAAGGTTCTCCAACGGTCTTACCAGCGGAAATCATTCGTGCTACGGCGAACGAAAAAGAATACCAGATTGAAATGCTCGAGCGTCTTATACAGGCGAAAGGCAAGTTGAACGATGAGATGATAGGTGCTTTGCAACATGCAGCCATTCAAAATGAAAATATATTTGACGTCTTGATGGAAGCTGCCAAGCATTGCTCACTGGGACAGATTACCAATGCGCTGTTCGAAGTTGGTGGACAGTATAGAAGAAATATGTAAATGAAATTACTCTCGTTTAATGTCAATGGCGTGCGCGCCGCAGCTGGAAAAACTTTAATTGAAGACCTGCACGAATTGGACTGTGATGTCGTGGGATTGCAGGAGACCAAGGCTACGCCGGAGCAAGTGAAGGAAGCTTTGGCAGAGTTGAAGGGCTATCATATCTATGCCTTTAGCGCGGAGAAGAAAGGGTACAGCGGTACGGCTATTCTGTCTAAAGTAGAGCCATTATCGGTAACGATGGGCATTGGCATTGCGGAGCACGATAATGAAGGTCGTGCCATTACCGCAGAATACGAGGATTTCTACTACGTGACCACCTATGTCCCAAATTCGAGTTCAGGTTTAAGACGCCTGGATTATAGGACGCAAGAATGGGACGTAGCTTTCTTAGCCTATCTAAATAAGTTGGAGGAGAAAAAACCCGTAGTGGTTTGTGGCGATTTGAATGTGGCGCACCAGGAAATAGACTTGAAGAATCCAAAATCGAATTACAACAAAACACCAGGCTATACACAGGCTGAGATCGACGGCATGACGACGATGATTGAAGCAGGTTTTGTAGATACCTTCCGAACGCTTTACCCAGATACGATTAAGTACAGCTGGTGGAGTTACCGTGGCGGTGCTCGTTCTAAAAACGTGGGCTGGCGCTTGGATTACTTCATGGTCAGTGCAGGATTCATGGACCGAGTACAGGATTCACAAATCTTGAACGAGGTAATGGGTAGCGACCACTGTCCAGTAATGCTGGTCCTTAAGTAATTATTGCAGCGTAAATTTCGTTGTACCTGCCTCACAGATGAACAGGTAGGTACCTGCGCTACAGTGTTCTGGTAGTCTCAATTCGCTAGTGCCGTTGGTTTGCGCGAGGGTACCTTGATCTATAATTTTCCCTTGAGGATCACTGATTTGATAATCAAGATTACTAGCACCGATATTGGTTTCAACTTTCAAGATGCCATTGGTCGGGTTAGGGAAGATTTTCAATCCATTGATACTGCCATCCTCAACGCCAATATTGGCGGTGTTCATGATGAAGTAGTAACGTGCAACATGCTGAGGTGTGAAGGTTATATTTCCCACACCGGTATTGCCCAAAGCTTGTGTTGAAGCATTTGAAATGGGCACGCCTGTTTTCCATTTAAGATTTGGGCTTTCCCCAATGGTCATCTGACTCCCGGGTGAGCCATTTAAATCGCTGTCTAGGCCGCCAGTATTTGCGTTCGTATTGAAGGAGACAGTTACCTCAAAAGGCAATTCTGTCGCATAATCAATNGGTGGATNATGGCTTCCTTCATACCCAATAAAGTAAAAATGATCGCGACTGGTTGTACCATTGTTTGGATAGTTGCCTTCAGTGTAGTGGTGCCAAACGTAGAATGTACCGTTAAGTCCGGCTGTATTTGGTTTAGGCGTAACCTTTACGCCAGTTTTAGGTAATGTTTTGGTACCATTTAGCTCTGCCCAAGTGAAAGTATCATAGACTGAGGTACCCAAAGATTCAGCACTGTCGTTGGTGCTCAACCAATAATCTTGTCCTGCACCTAAAGGAATGGATTGAGCGGTAAATGTGAGATCTGAACTAGANGCTGTAAAGAAAGCAGNGTTTCCTAATTCCTCTTTACCACTGAAACCATAGTTGTAGCTGTGTTTGTATACAACAATTGGTGTAGTCTTTTGGNTAGCACTATGATTCCCTGTGTGTGCACTCAAGTGGTGAATGTTTACTTGTTTAGTTGAATTGGCCCAATTGGCATTCGCTGGATAATTCAACTCTACCCAAGCACCGTGATACCCGGGATGGTAGATCCAATCGTTCCAAAAATCGTCCAAATCCACACCTGTTGAATTCTCAAAGGATTCCTTAAAGCTGTTCGCATCGTAATTGCCAAAGGTGTTGGTGGCAATGAGTTGTTTTACCGCATGGCTGAAAAGGCTATCGCCTAAAAATTCACGAAGGTTATGGGCGACCATTGCGCCTTTTTGATAGGTATGGGTGCCGTAGGTTTGATTCTGGTTGACGCCGCTCAATGCAAGATGTCCACCATCATTTTGCCTGGCTTGCTTCAATACAAGGGCTTGGTTGTTTTGTACCGTGTTCACGTACTGCGCTCGCCCGTATACTTTCTCCTCATAGAAGTGCGAGCCAAATTCAGCAAAGCCTTCGTTGATCCACATATCTTCTGCAGTTTTAGTCGTCACCGCATTCCCAAACCACATGTGCGCCAGCTCATGTGCGATGATGTCTTCGCCGCTAAGGTTGGCGTTGGCCAGAGTACGTGGCAAATGAATCATACCTGCATGCTCCATAGCACCTGTGATCGTCATGGCATAGCCGACTTTCTCAAAGACATAGGAGCCGAACTCCTCGACAAAGGCATCATAGATAGCATTAAGGTGTACAAAGCCCGCGGTCATGTTGGCAGTATCCTGCGCACGGCCATAGAGCTCGAACGATTTTCCGGCGTGTGTCCAACTTTGTTTATGGTAATCTGAGACTGCAAGACTTACCAGATAAGAGGGGAGAGGTGCTTGACCTTCCCAATGCCACACCAAATCACCTGAGGCGAGTGTATCTACGGAGGTGAGAATGCCGTTGCTTACACCGACCTTTCCAGAGGGCGTAGTGATGTTCATTTCTTCGAGGGTGCATTTCTCAACAAAATTGTCAAAACAAGGGAAGAGACTTCGGCCGTAAACATGTGGATTAGCAGCGAACCCTACGCCTAAATTATAATCATAGGCGCCATCGTGATGTATGCCGCCCCAGCCGCTTCCATCTTTCGTAGTGCTGCCTTGGTAATAAATGTCCCAATGCAGAATGCTCCCAGCAATGGCATTATGGGTTACAATCAAATGTTCCCCTTTCTGCACAAAAGAAAGAGGTCCCGAGGAGCTAATGACGCTGTCCACGGTGAATCCTAGTAAGTCAAAACGGAGCTTCGAGAAATTTATCTTCACTCCGATCTGATAGGAGGCTTTTCCTGATAGTTGCTGGTTTGTGAATGCCGTGGTATTAATATCTAGTTGCAGTTCTACTAAGTCTGCCGTATCCGATCTAGAATTGTAATTAATGGACGTAGTGCTTTGTTGAGCAACAGGCGCATATTTGGTGCTTTGGCAATTGAATTGCCCGTAAAGCACATTACAGCACATGACTAATAATCCAACTACGATTCCCCTCATTTTTAACTTCTTTGACGAACGGCTTCGTAGAGAATGATTCCTGTTGCCACGCTTACATTCAATGAATTGATTTGACCGTGCATTGGAATCAAGGCTTTGGCATCTGCCAATTGTAACAAGCTTTTATGCACGCCCGTTTCTTCATTACCCATAATAACCATACAAGGCTCATTAAAGGGCGCTTCGTACATAGGGGTTTCTGACTTTTCCGTACCTGCAATAATTTTCAGACCTAAGCTTTGTGCTAAGTACACGGCATCTTTCATATGATTAACCTTACAAACAGGCACTTCAAGTAAAGCTCCAGTGGACGTGCGAACGGCGTCCGCACTGACAGGGGCGCTATCGTTTTTCGGAATTACAATAGCATCTACTCCCGAACAGTCTGCAGTTCTGGCTATGGCTCCAAAGTTTCTTACATCTGTGATGCGATCTAAGGCGAGAATGAGCGGCTTACGTCCGTCCTCTACTACCTTCATTATCACTTCTTCTAATTCGTGAAAGTCAATAGGGCTGAGGTAGGCCACTGCACCCTGATGATTACCGCTTGTGACACGGTTCAATTTTTCTACCGGAACATATTTTGGTTCAATACCCGCATCGCGCAACGTGCCTTCGAGTTGGGTGTAAAGCGGTCCGCTGATTCCCTTTTGAAGAAAGACTTTGTCGATGGTCTGTCCATCCTGAACAGCTTGTAGAATAGGACGAAGTCCGTAAATGAGTTGATCGTTTGCCATAGTTAGTTTTCAGAGGTAGTGTCCTCGATTTGTTGGTCTGAATATTCACCTAATTCGGCTCTATCCACAAGTCTATTGTCTAATTCTTTTTTTGTCTTACTGCCCAATTTCTTCAGTCGTTCTACCTGTGAAATGAGATTTCCACGACCTTCCATCATTTTGGTCATGGTGTCTTGGTAAGTATTCTGTGCAGTTTGGAATTGGCTGCCTAGTTTTTTTAAATCTTCGCTAAGCCCAACAAATTTGTCGTAGAGTTTACCGCCGGCCTCCGCAATTTCAATCACGTTTTTAGTCTGNTTNTCTTGCCGCCATGCCATTGCTATTGTCTTAAGGGTAGCCAANAGCGTTGAAGTACTCACCACGATGATTTTCCTTGAAAAAGCGAATTCATACAAGGCTTGATCAAATTTAGTCACCTCCATGAAGGCTGCTTCGATAGGAATGAAGAGCAAAACAAATTCAGGCGTATCACCCCCATANAATTGTGGATAATCTTTATCACTAAGACCTTTGATGTGGGTTTGNACGCTGACTGCCAAGGCCTTTAATCCCGCGGAAGCTTCTTCCTCNGTNGCAGCNTTGATAAAGTTNTCCCAAGCCACTAAGCTCACCTTAGAGTCAATTATAATCTTCTTATTTCCTGGAAGTTGTATGATAACATCGGGCTGTAAGCGACGTCCGTCTTCCGTTGTCTCGCTGTTTTGTACAAAGTACTCTTTGTCTTTGGCAAGGCCGCTCATTTCTAGGGCGCGTTCTAAAACAAATTCACCCCAATTCCCTTGTTTTTTATTATCTCCACGCAGCGCTTTTGCGAGGCCGCTCGCTTCTTCGGAGAGTTTATCGTTCATATCCTTCAGCGATTTGATGTTTTCCATCAATGCAGAGGTAGACTTGACTTCCTTCTCGTGGTTATCCTTTACCGTTTTTTCAAAATCTTCAAGCTTCTGTTTAAATGGAGCCAGGAGCTTATCCAATTCTTCTGAATTTGTCGTTTTGAACTGTTTCGATTTCTCATCGAGAATGGTTTGAGCTAAAACTTTGAACTCATTTTTCATTCCCTCTTTTGCTTTTTCTTCCTCTAACTTCTGGGCCTCATGAATTTTTTCTAGGTGGACCAATTTATCTTTAGCCGCCTCCAGCGCACTTTCTAAAGTGGCCTTTTCAGTAGCGCTATTAAGAAGCACGTCTTGTTGAGTTTTACGGCTTTCGTCAAGCGCATTTTCTAATTGTTGAATGCGGTTTTTTAGTTCCTCCAATTGCTGTGCTGCCCACGCCGGGAGGTTGTTTGATACTGTTTGTGAATCATCACCATTCGACGATCCTCTCATGCGGTAGACGAGGTAAGCGAATAACAAAACGTTTAATAGCGGAAAAATCAGTTCAGTCATGGTGGGTCAATGTTCTCTGTATCAGTTCAAAACAATGTTTTCTGAGTGGTCGATGGAAGTTTCCAAGTTACGGTTTTTCGACCTTTTTCTTCTTGTTTAGAATTAAAAGTTGTGAAGGGTTTTGAGCCAAAGAATCCCCTGTAGGCGCTCAGTGGTGAGGGGTGGGGCGTGCGGATTATTACGGGGTCATTTTCGGGATAACGGTCGCAGCACTCCATGGCAAGTTGGTAGGCAGGTGATCCAAAACAGATGAATCCCATGTGTTCATTGTTTTTCAAAAGGTACGCTATCGTATTTCGAGTAAAAATCTCCCATCCCTTGTTTCTGTGCGAACCCGCTTCTTTTTCGCGCACTGTCAAAGCAGTATTGAGCAAGAACACACCATTTTCCGCCCATTTGATGAGGTTTCCATTTTTAGGTACATCGAATTTTAAGTCGGAACAATACTCTTTAAATATATTTTTTAAAGAGGGCGGTATTTTTTGATTGGGTGCGACGCTGAAAGCCAGGCCATTGGCCTGACCTTTTCCATGGTACGGGTCTTGGCCTATAATCACGCAGCGCAGATGTGTAGGCTCGCAAGCATGAAATGCTTTAAAGATTTCTCCTTTAGGTGGATAACAAGTGGAAGCGTATTCAGTAGAGAGGAATTGGTCTAAAACCGCCCAATATTCTTTTTTCTGTTCCGATTCAAAGAAGTCGGACCATGAATTCTGTGGAAATGTGGAAAGGAAGTTGGGCATTACGCAAGAAGTTTGGCGCGTGTGCGTTATTTTTACCACTCGCAAGTTAAGCGAAACTAATCGATGAGATGATGAAAAAAGTTTTAACTCTTGCTGTAGTTCTAGCAGCTACATTGGCGCTCTCCTCATGTGGAACGACTGAAAAATGTCCGACGTACTCTCATGTTGAGCTTCCTTCGCAACACGGATAAACCAGGTCAATCGGCCTCCGCAATCCCTTTTGAGCACCCGCAATCTTTTGAAGATCTTGCGGGTTATCTGCATCTAACGGGACCGGTGT
>JGI20154J14316_10003618_pt1 | contig 12349 bp, 14 predicted proteins | sample COG_04_FD_14316 | JGI IMG/M metagenome (IMG submission 14316) | reverse complement strand
GCTTGCTTATTGATCTTTTCTACTGTAATCGGATTAGCGGCAAAATATTCTTACTTATCCCAAAAGAAATTTAAATTGCATTAGGGTTGAACTTCACAATATTTAGCAGTATTTTAAATTCTCCCTCTCATTTATGTATAGAAGATCCTACTGCTCCATAAATCTGTTATTCTTTTCATTGTTTTACTGTGGAAACATTTGCACAGGGGCAACTATCGACAAAGCACTAGTGGAATCTGCAATCTTAATTAATCTGCAGGAATTCCCCAGTTCTACCGACAACATTCGAAATACAAATCAAAGACGATTTGAGTGTGAATGCCGGTACTTCTATTCAGGGAATCATTGATTTAAACAGATCATCACTTCCCGAAATCGATCCACTGACTAGTTCATTAACCAGTACTTTTTCTAGTTTTCCTAACGAGAATCTGTTGGAAGCGGTAGAATACTCAATAAACTATCTTTCAAATAATAAAGAAAATTTCAATTTATCTGACCAAGATTTACTAGCAGGAATTAAATCTAGTGTAATTGCGTTTCTTAATTCAAGCGAATCAACAGGCAGCGACTTATTGGAAGTAATCCCCAATTTACCTGGAATTGTCTTCAAAAATTTAATTCCAGTTAAAGTTGATTCCTGGGGAGGAAACATTCCAACTTGGGCAAAAGAATTATCGATTACCCTCATGGAGTCGATTTCCGAAGCTAGCATAACGGCAGATAAGAACGAATTAAAAAAACTGGCATCAAAAGCAACTACTTCAACCGTGTTACAGATAATTAATGATTCCACAATTAAGTCAAATGGCTTACTACCTAGCCATTACTCCCGTAGATCCCTCCAGGGAAGTAGCAAGTCAGGAAATGTCATTCGATGGAACCGCATCATTCATGAAGTTTGATACTGAAAAAACTCGATTGCTGGAATTTACAGCCAAAGGACTTGCGGATGGTTTTTTTGCCAATGATTCCACCCCACTGTCTGCAGAAAACATCCAAGTTTATTCACAAGTCCTGGGAGAGTCTACGATATCTGGAGCGGTTGAATACCTTTCTTCATTGGAAGGCGATAATAGCTTATTTACATACGAGGTAACGAAAGCTCTTTCCACTGGTCTTACACTTAGTGCAGTTTACAACAGTGCTTCCACTGAAGAGTACAGGGAACTGATGCTTGCAGAAATTGCGGCGGAATCAATTTCTCAAGCAATTTCGTCTCAAATAATAATTTCATCTATTGCTCAACAAAATGGTCACTTGTTACATCGGCTAGCAGAATCAGCATCATTTGGATCTGCAATGGGAGCACAGATGGCAAGCGTATTAGATAAATCGTGGGAATTTGAAGATGGTTGGGAACTTTACAATCGAAACAATTTAGCGAAGGCTACCTCCAAAGGAAGTGCATATGGTGCAATTAATGCCGCAAGCCAGTATATTGAAAACGACCCCACTGTTGAAGATACTAATGATAAAACTTCACGAAGAGAAATTCTTGATATTGCTAGTGGATCTGCCCTAGGTTCGTTAATTGGAAATACTGGTTTAGCAGTTTATTATCCCACATTATTACAACCCATTATTAGCCAATCAGCACAAGGAGCAACAACGGGTGGAATAACAGCCAAGAACTTATCCTTAATTGATAAGCCAAAGGGGGTTACAGAGGAATTTGAGATCGAAATTGCAAGAGCATTAGCACATGGTGCCGCTCATGGTGCATTATTTCAAGTTGTTGGTCTTAAGAACGATTCCATGCCAGATAAAAGGACATATGACTTCGAAACAATTGCTGCCGCAGAAGCCGTAAGCTACGGTTCCACTTATGGCGCAATTACAGGTGGAATAGAATCAGGAGAAGATGGGCTCATTATTAAACAGGCGATTTACCAAGGAACTACGGAAGGCGCAACGGTGGGTGCCTCGCTTGCATTAGGTTATGACAGTGCGATTGCTGATATAGTTGAAATCAAATCATCAATGGCGATCAAATCTGCTATCAAGAAAACAAACGACGAAGCTGCTGTAAAAGCTAATAGCTCAATGGCAGTTAAAACCATTCAAACGAGCTCACAAGATATGCTCTTTTTAATGAGAAAATTTAACATAAATCCACTTTACACAAATCCCACGCGAATTTTTTCAAATCCAGATGCTGTAGAAGAAGAATCACTTCCATTTAAAGATAAATTCCCGGTCGCATCGCCAATATAAAATTAGACCCAAAAAGATAGATTTTTCGGTCCGTTAATTTTTGTTTTTTCTCGCGATCTACGGGATAGAAGTTTATTAAAATATAAATGACAGATTCAACTTCAAATATTGGACTTATTGGACTCGCAGTGATGGGGCAAAATTTGGCTCTTAACATCGCGGACCATGACTATAAAATTTCTGTGTATAACAGGACTTTTTCTAAAACAGAAAGTTTTTTAGATAAAAATGGAAAGAATCTTCCCAATTTATCCGGTTACGAAAATATTGAGTCTTTTGTAAATTCTCTCCAAAGTCCCAAGAAGATTATCATCATGGTTCAAGCAGGTCGTCCGACTGATTCTGTTATTGAATCTCTTGTCCCACTCCTTCAAAAGGGTGATGTTATTATTGATGGTGGAAATGCGAAATGGACAGATACTATCGAACGAGAAAAAATGCTTAAGGAAAAGAATATTTTCTTTGTTGGATCGGGAGTGAGCGGGGGCGAAGAGGGAGCACGGTTTGGACCATCCTTGATGCCTGGAGGATCCCAAGAGGCATGGAATTTAATAAAGCCAATTTGGGACTCAATATCCGCAAAAGTAAACCCTGATGACGGAAAACCTTTAGAAGGCGCACTTCCTGGAAAGCCAATCCAAGGTGGTGTACCTTGCTCCGCCTATATTGGGAATGATGGAGCGGGTCACTATGTTAAAATGGTTCATAACGGTATCGAGTATGGTGATATGCAAATGATTTGCGAAGCGTACCATTTAATGTCTTCGATTGTGGATTTAACTCCCTGTGAAATTGGTGATATTTTTAACGAATGGAACAAGGGAGAACTCGATTCATTCCTCATTGAAATAACTGGCGATATTCTCAAACAAAAAGATCCCCGCACGGATAATCCATTCGTTGATATTGTCATGGACACAGCAGGACAAAAAGGAACAGGGAAATGGACATCAGTTAATGCTCTAGATATGGGAGTACCTGCACCAACTGTTTCAGAAGCAGTTTTCGCACGATGCCTTAGTGCAATTAAGGATGAAAGGACCGCTGCATCTAAGATCTTAACTGGACCAATCGTTAAAATTAAATCTGATAATAAACAAGTTATCGTATCCGCGATTAGAGACGCTCTTTACTGCTCGAAAATTTGCTCCTACGCCCAAGGTTTTCAACTTATGCGAGAAGCTCAGAAAGAATACAACTGGGATCTCAACTTTGGTGAGATAGCTAAAATATGGAGAGGGGGATGTATAATTAGAGCCGCATTTTTACAGAAGATTACTGAAGCATATGAAAAAGAACCGACTTTAGCTAACCTCCTTTTAGATAATTACTTCAAGGAATGCTTAAGTATTTATCAACCTAACTGGAGGAAAGTGATTAGCCTTGCTGTTGAATCTGGATCCCTGTGCCTACTTTTTCATCCGCTCTTTCCTATTACGATAGTTACAGGTCAGAACGACTTCCTCAAAACCTACTTCAAGCACAACGGGATTATTTTGGTGCACATACCTATGAAAGAACAGATGAAGAACGGGGTAAATTCTTTCACCTCGATTGGCTCCACCCAAATCGTCCTGAGGTTCAGGTTTAATACCAGAAGAACTTACAAATTTTGTGAGTGTAATTTATAAATCTCGACCAACCTTTTATAGTCTTTGTCCTTAGTACTTGATTCTATAGTGTAATCAAAAATTCCGTTAGACTTAATCTCGTTAGCTGCAGTCGTTAATCGTTTTTCAATTTCCTCAGTCGTATCCAAATTTCTCGTTTTTAATCTATCTCTTAATTCGTTTAACGATTTAGGCATCACAAAAACACTAATTACCCGATTTTTGAGAAATGGATAACTACTTTCTAGGTTTTTTAGAGATGTGGTTCCTTGAACATCGATATTCAATAAAACATCCTGATCTTTCTGAAAAAGTTCAAGAAATGTTTTCTTTAAACTACCATAGTAATTATCATGGATTTGAGCATATTCAATAAAAGCATCCACTTCAATTAGATCTTCGAATTCCAATTTTGTAATAAAAAGATAATCTTTACCGTCTGCTTCTCCTTCTCTTGGATGTCTTGTTGTTACAGTAATAACCCGGGTTAATTGAGTCTCAAAGTCTGATAGTAATCTATCGCACAAAGTTGTCTTTCCTACACCCGCAGGTCCTGAAATTACTAAGGCAATACTATTCATTAATGAAATAGATCAATAACTAAACGAAACTACAAATAATAGTACGGCATAAATCACTAAAATCGCACCTAATATTGTTGTTCTTTTTAAACTGAAATCGAACCATTTAATTAGATCTCTTGCTCGGTAGGGCCATGCACCAAAATAGAGTGAAAGAATTATAATACAGTAGATTGCAGAAACTAAAAAGAGCCTCGATTGAGGTTCTTGTAAAAATGCAGAGTCAAGTACTTCCCTAGAATACAATAAGGCAAGAATACAGAATGCTCGCACAGACAGAAAGTCACTGATAAAGAAATACGAGGAAATCGCAACACCTGCGGCTATAAACCCTATAATATATTTGTATTCACCAAAATCTGCATCCCCCAAATTTTGGACATGTTCATACAAAAACCAGACTAGTCCAATAACGAGAAAAAGGATCGCTGCTTTTTTAGACCTGATTAAACCACTAATATTCCCCAATGCAATTTTTGGTTTACTGAAAATAAATAAACCCATAACACCTAAGTAAGGATGCTGTTGTTAAAGTATAATAATATAAATTCATTGGTTATTTTCCCCGATTAGAGTAGTCGCACTCACATCCTTAATTTCAATATCTAATAACTCACCTGCCAATACCTGATTCCCCTCAAATACAACTCTTCGGTTACACCTTGTTCTACCGACTAGCATATCTTTTCCTCTTTTGGCTTTTCCCTCTACAAGAACTTCATATCGTTTTCCTACACTACTAGAGTTGGAAACATACGATTGTTTTTCAAGCTGTGAAAAGTAAATCTTGGTTGCGCATTTCTTTTACATCCTTTGGGACAGAATCGGATAATTCTACTGCAGGAGTTCCTGATCTTTCGCTGTACTTAAAAATATAAGCCATTTCAAAAGTTGCTTCTATAAAAGCCGACTTGGTTAAAGCATAATCTTCGTCACTTTCACCCGGAAAACCCAAAATCACATCTGTACTAATTCTCATTTTAGAATGTGCATTTCGTAATTTTTTTGTAATGGCTAAAAATTTTTTCCTAGTATAGGGACGATTCATCAGTTTTAAAATTCTATCTGAACCACTTTGCATAGGTAAATGAGCATGCTCACATAATTTTGATAAACGAGCAAAACATTCGATTAAATCATCCCCAAAACTGGTTGGATGTGGTGAAGTGAAACGAATACGATACAAGCCTTCAATTTCATTTAATTTTTCAAGCAATTGAACAAAAGGAGATTTATTATCGATACGAGGTAAAGAACCTCGACCATATGCATTCACAATTTGACCAAGTAATGTAACTTCCCGAACACCTCGGTCAACTAGTTCCTGTACCTCTTTCGTAATACTTGCGATGCTCCTATATCTCTCTTTACCTCTTGTTTTTGGAACAATGCAGAAAGTACAGTTCATATTGCAACCTTGCATGATTGATACAAACGCGGTCACTTTATTTTGAGAAGTATTTAAATGATCTCGAATTTCTTCCTGCGAAAACTCCTCGTCTTCTAAATCAATAATATTTGTAGTCTTTGGTTCAGTGCTTCCAGTAATTTTGTCTAAATATTCCGGGATACGATGAAATTTTTGCGTACCCACAACCAAATCGAGGTCAGGAAGTATATCAAACAACTCCTCTCCCCTATTTTGTGCCATACATCCCATAACTCCAAAAATAAATTTTTGATTTTTTTTCTTACGATGAGCAAGGTGGCCTGCTTTTCCGATTGCTTTTTGTTCTGCCTGATCCCTAACACTGCATGTATTAAGTAAAACAACATCAGCAATTGTCTCATCTGAAACGATTTCATATCCTCTGGCTTTCAACTTGAACGCCACAGCTTCAGAATCCCTTTCATTCATTTGGCAGCCGTATGTCTTGATAAATACACGATTCATGAATGTAGAATTGATATACTAAGTAAAATTGGGGTCAATCTTGAACCCAATTACTTAATTCCTCCAAAGATTCTATTACAGGATATGAAGGTTTCAAAAGTAATTCTTTTGAATTATGTCCTCCGCTAAATAATATACAATTTAGACCTAATTCACCTGCTACCTCAGCATCATGTAAGTATCCCCAACGAGTAAAACTTCAGATGCCGGTAAACCAATTTTATTAAAATGATGTTTCGCAAGTTCCGCTTTCCCTTGAGCAAACACATCATCCACACCGCTTGCGAAATCAAAGAATAGAGAAAGATTATGAAAAGATATAAAGTCATTCAGATCTTTTTGATTTCCAGCTGAAAGAACACTTTGTTTTATTGAATTTCTTGGAAGTATTGAAAGCAATTCCTTGCACCCTTCTGTAACTTGCAATTCGCAAAACTTTTCCGATAATTAATTATAAACTTTTCCGATAGAGCCTTATAGTTCTTTGAGTCAATAGGTAAACCGAGGCTTGCGTAGTAAGATTTAACAGGAAAACTGAAGTTATTTAAGTAATACGCAATTGTAACTCGCTCTAAATTAAATTCATCTAAAAGTTCATTAACTAAATCTACGCAAAGACGGGCATCGTCGATTATTGTTCCATTCCAATCCCAAATTATGTGGGAATATTTCATTTACATGCTTTGGTTTTTGTAGTGTGGGACCATATTCTGGAATAACCGTGCCCTACCCTCTTTTCCATTCTTAAAGAAAAAGTAAAATATAGGAACAGACTCGATCATAATTATTGATAAGAAATGCGTGCATAGTAACTAAACAATAAGAAATATAAACAAATTTACTTAAACTGCTTGATTCTATCTCTTGAAAAATCATTGTGATTATATACATATATTTAAAATGGCTAAAAACACTACCGATAAACGAAAAGACAAAAACCCAGACCTTGATTTAGCATTTCAGGGAATTAATAAAAAATTTGGAGAAGGTGCCCTAATGAGACTTGGGGACGCAACTAAAATGAATGTGTCGGTTATCTCAACTGGATCATTGGCTGTTGATCTATCGTTAGGTGCTGGCGGCTTACCCAGAGGTAGGATTGTGGAAATATATGGTCCTGAATCATCCGGTAAAACAACCTTTTGTTTAAGTGTGATCGCAGAAGCGCAAAGAAATGGAGGAAATGCTGTATTTGTTGATGTAGAACATGCATTAGACCCTAGATACGCTAAAATAGTCGGTGTGGACCTCGATAACCTTATGGTTTCACAACCAGAAAGTGGTGAAGACGCACTCAATATTACTGAAACACTCATTCGGTCAGGGGCAATTGATGTTGTTGTCTTAGACTCAGTAGCAGCATTAGTGTCAAGACAGGAACTAGATGGGCAAATGGGGGATGCTACAGTCGGTCTACAGGCTCGTATGATGAGTCAAGCAATGAGACGGCTCACCGCAGCAATTTCTAAAACCAACTGTGTTTGTATTTTTACGAANCCAAATTCGGGAAAAAATAGGCGTAATGTTTGGCAGTCCGGANACTACACCNGGTGGAAGAGCATTAAAATTCTTCTGTTCTATCAGAATGGACATTCGAAGAATTGGGCAGATNAAGGAATCTAATGGAACAGTAGTAGGNAACAGGACGCGGGTAAAAATTGTTAAAAACAAANTTGCTCCACCCTTTACAGCATGTGAATTTGATATCATGTACAGCGAGGGTATTTCCCGAACAGGTTCCGTATTAGATCTTGGGATTGAACATGAAATTTTGACGAAAAAAGGAGCCTGGATTTCCTACAAAGGTGACTTGATAGGGCAAGGTCGTGAAGCTGCAAAACAAACTCTTGCAGAAGATGAAAAATTGATGGCTGAAATCACAGCCGCGATCTTAGAAAAAGTTGAAGTCACCGTCGGTTCTGTCCTAGCACAGAACAACGACGAGGACTCTGACTAATTCCATAAACAACTGTGAGAGAAGGTGATACGATTGTATCTCTTGCTACCATCGCAGGAGAGTCTGCATTGGGGGTGATTAGAGTAAGCGGTAAGTTATGTAAAACTCTTTGCGAGGATATATTTAACATTACAACTCCTACCCCAAGGACAGCAACTGTAAGAAACTATTTGTCCATAAAAGGAAAACCCGTTGATCAAGTTTTACTCACATTCTTTGAAAATGGTAAATCATACACTGGAGAACAAACACTAGAACTTACTTTTCATGGAAACCCATTGATTGCTAATCAGATTTTAGATGACCTGATTAAAAGAAAATGCAGACTTGCTGAACCTGGAGAATACACAAAAAGGGCATTCTTAAATGGGAAAATAGACCTTTCCCAAGCTGAAGCAGTTGCGGAGTTAATTTCAGCCTCTAGTGAAATTGAGATTGAAATTGCCAATCATCAATTGAGAGGAAGCTTAAGTAAACGTCTTCATGTTATTCAGTCTGGGATAATTAATTTACAGGCACAATTCGAAGCAAGTATAGATTTTCCTGAAGATGAAATTAAAGAAAAAAATGTTGGTGAAATATTGACAATTGTAAAGCCACTTAAATCTGCAATTACTCAACTAATTAACTCGACGAATATAAAGTCAACATTGTCTCAGGGTATTAAAATTTCACTGATTGGTCCTCCCAATGTAGGTAAAAGTACATTGTTTAATAACCTTGTTCACGAAAATCGTGCACTGGTAAGTAAAGACTCAGGGACAACAAGAGATTATCTATCAAAGGAATTAAATATAGGAGGCTATAAAGTTGAATTATTTGACACTGCAGGGATCCGTAAAACAACCTCTGAGGTTGAACAACTGGGGATACAAAATTCTATTCGTCTTATAGATGATTCGGCTATTGTTCTGTTAGTATTTGATTCGTCACTCCCCTACCCTACCGAATTTTATAATAGCATCCGGAAAGAAATTAAATCGAAAGCGATAATAGTTGTAGAAAATAAAAATGACCTAAAACGCGAGATATCCTCCAGCGATTATCCTCGAAACTCAAAAGTAATCACGACTTCAATGATAGAAGATGGTTGTTCAGAAAATATTATATCCGAAATAGAGAAAGTGTTATCGGATCAGTTTAAAATAAACCCATCAAGTGATATCTTGGTTAATAAAAGACAGTCTAATCATCTTGTAGATGCACTAGCCCATTTAGATGAAGTAGTATCTCTCATTTCATCTTCCATTAATGAAGAAATCATATTACAGGAATTAAAATTATCAATCGAGTGTATTAACAGTATTATCGGACGCACAGATAATGAAGATATGCTAGACCAGTTGTTTCAAAATTTCTGTATTGGAAAATGAATACGGGATTAAAAACAGATGAGCTAAATCCCTATGATGTAATTGTTTGCGGTGCAGGGCATGCTGGTTGCGAGGCAGCTTTGGCAGCATCTAGGTGTGGGGCTGAAGTTCTTATTTTGACGGGCAACCTCGATACTGTTGCTCAAATGAGTTGTAATCCAGCAATTGGGGGCCAAGCTAAAGGACAAATTGTTAGAGAAATTGACGCCTTAGGCGGAGAAATGGCTCTGAACACTGATCTATCAGCAATTCAATTCAAATTACTTAACTCCTCAAAGGGACCGGCTGTTCAAGCACCTCGAGCGCAGTGTGATAAAAAAGCGTACCAGTTTAGAATGAAACATGTTCTCGAATTAAATGAGAACATTACAACATTTCAAAGTATAGTAGATGGCTTAATTATTAAGAAAGATAAATGTGTTGGCGTCAAAACAACCCTGGGCATAAACTTCTACGGAAAATCAATCGTTGTTACAACCGGCACATTCTTGCGTGCACTAATGCATGTTGGTAAAGAAAAAGCGGAGGGCGGAAGACTCGGCGATCATGTAGCAAAGGGATTATCTGCTGACTTCACAGAATACGGAATAGAACTCAATCGATTTAAGACCGGCACTCCTCCACGCCTGCTTGGCCGCTCCATTAATTTTGAAAAAACAGAAACACAGTATGGTGACAAAGAGCCTACTAAGTTTGCCTTTTATGATACTCGCAACCAAGAAGAAATGTTCCATGTGGAACAAAAAGGAAGATGGTTCCACGTGGAACAATCCCAACCGCTTCCCACTGTTCAATGCTTTACTACACGAACCACCTCTCAAACGGCTGAGATAATAAAACAGAATCTTCACTTGTCACCTTTATATAAAGGTGACATATCAGGGACAGGTCCAAGATATTGTCCTAGTGTCGAAGATAAAATTGTTAGATTTGGAGAGAAAGAAGGTCATCGAATCTATCTTGAGCCAGAAGGAATCAACACCGATGAATGGTATGTAAATGGGCTTTCGACTAGTTTACCTTTTGATGTACAAAAAGATGTGGTTCAATCTATACCTGGTCTTGAACAAGCGATTATAATCCGACCTGCTTATGCGGTTGAATATGATTATGCAAATCCAACCCAACTTACAAGATCCCTTGAGTCTTTAAAGATCGAATCTTTATTTTTTGCGGGTCAGATCAACGGCACATCGGGCTACGAAGAAGCTGCCGCACAAGGGCTCGTTGCAGGAATAAATAGCGCAAGAAAAGCATTGGATCAGAATCCTATAATATTTGGTAGAGATGAGGGTTATATTGGAGTGCTCATTGATGATTTGGTTACTAAAGGAACAACAGAGCCATATCGTATGTTTACAAGCCGTGCAGAATATAGATTACTCTTTAATCATACTAGTTCTGAATTAAGATATCTACCAAAACTACAAATTATTAATTTAGTCTCACAAGAGAGAAAACAGGCTATAGTTTCAAAAGCTAAACTAATTAATGAATGGGTTTTGCGGATGAGAACAGAAAAGGTATACGCAAATGACACCTACGCAGATTTAGTTAAAAGAGGGGAAAACGAAATGGTACTGCCTGAGGATTTTAGAAAACTACACAAAGAGACCAGATCTGAAATTCTTTACCGAGTTAAATATGAAGGTTATTTGTTACGTGAATTAAAAAATATTGATAGAATGAAGGATTCAGAACGTATCAAAATCCCTAAGAGTTTCAGTTACGAAGACATTCCTGGTCTACGAAAAGAAAGTGCTGAAAAGCTTTCTGTAATCAAACCTGAGACACTTGCCCAGGCGAACAGGATATCTGGCGTTAATCCTTCTGATATTAGTGTATTAATGATACTCTTAGCTAAATCAAATACTAATTGATTCAAAATGGACTACTTTCTTAAAACTTTTTCCCTCCAAAAGGAGCGAGAGGGTAGGGTAAGGCAGTTTTTCTCCAACCAGATTACTCCGCTTATCAATTCAACGAATAAGCACTCAATTGATTTAGAGATTGGTTGTGGGCACGGGCATTGGATTAATGAATATGCGCAGCGAAACAAAACAAAAATATGCATCGGTATTGACCTAATTTCCAAACGAATTGAAAAAGCGACAGTAAAAAAAGAAAATGCTAAAAATACTAACTTGTGCTTTTTAAAAGCNGAAGCAATTGAGTTTATTAATTACAAACCTAAAGANTTAGTATTTACCAATGTATTCGTTTTTTTCCCTGACCCATGGCCCAAAAAGAAACATCATAAAAGAAGGTTGATACAGGATTCATTTCTTAAATTNCTTAAGCTTCATACTCATTCTCAAAGTAGATTATTTTTCAGAACTGACCATGTTGAATATTTTGAGTGGACTAAAACACAAATTCAAATTTCTGATTCCTGGGAATTATCAAATCATGACTGGCCACTTGAACACGAAAGTTACTTTCAGGAACTATTGCCCGATTTTTCAAGTTTGTCAGCCAATTGGCTATAAGCTGGACTTATGGAGTTAATTTACGACTTACTATGTAAACACAAACTGGCACCTTATTATTCTATTCAAGGGTGACCGTTCATGTATTTAGCAATTTAAGCTTAAAAATAGAAAAACCTCGTTGACCTTGGTTAAACAAAACTTATAGTGCACAACTTGTTTTGAAGCTTCTAATACCATTTTCCTTCCCACTTACATCATTACCTGTGCTCGCCTCAGGTGAAGGGG
>JGI20154J14316_10003606_pt1 | contig 12381 bp, 10 predicted proteins | sample COG_04_FD_14316 | JGI IMG/M metagenome (IMG submission 14316) | reverse complement strand
ACTAATATTGATTGCATATTAATATTATATAAATATTAAATATATATTAATAATACTAAATTAATATTTATATATATATATATATATATATATATATATATGTATTGTTCTTATTTTACAGAAGATAGAAGTGGTGCTCAATTAATAAATATTTTACAAAATTATTATTATTGTTATATAAATGATTTAATTTATGGTGGTCCAATTAAACAAAATAGAAAGAAAAATATTTATCATTATGAGCGTTCTATAACGGAAACAAATAAATTAATTGATTTTTTAAATATACCTTTTGAAAAAAATCAAACAAATTATAAAATTATTGATGAATTTGTAAAAGAAAATGAATATAAAAAAGGTTTTTTTGATGTTTTACATAATCAAGTAAAACCAAATTTAAAATTAATTCACAAACAATTAGATGATTTTATAGTATGCTTACATGTAAGAAGAGGTGATGTTCAAAAAGATAATAGATGGTCAATGAGATATACAGATGATATGTACTATTTTGAATTAATAAATGAAATTAAAAAACTTGAACCGAATGCTAAAATATATTTATTTTCTGAAAATAATTTTAAAAATGAAGAAAATTATAATAAATATATTGAATTAGGATGCATAATGATGCTAGATACTTCATTAGAAGAAGCATTTAACTATTTTATTCAGTGTGATATATTTATAATGGCTAGTAGTGCATTTTCACATATTCCTGCAATGTATAAAAAATATGGATTGATTATTTATACATGGAGTAAATATTTTACTCCATTAAATCATTGGATAGATAGTAATGATATAAATTATAAAAAAAAAAGTATCAAAGAATTTATAGAAAGAGAAAAACCATTTACTTGTAAAAAATGTTATATATCTTATAGAAAATTGGATACTTTAAAATGCCATGTTTGCAGTAATTAAATTATTATATTTTTTTTAATACAAATATTGATATTCCATTGTGCCAATCACTATTTATACCATTAGGTCTTGCATAATTTCCTTTAAAAGATGTAATAATTTCTTTTTGATAAAGGATTTTTAAATTATTATCTTTGATAGAATTTATTGTACCATCTCTTATTCTATATAAATTCCAATCATCAACCAAATAAATAAACTCATTTTCTAAACATGATAAATAATAATTTAATGCATTATAATGAGATGTTTCGCTGTGATGTCCATCATACATATATATATTAAACTTTCCTATTTTAGAAATATCAACTTTCCAACAATCTTCTTCAATAAAAATAGCGTTATTTTTTCCTTTAAATTTATTAAAATTTATAAAAAATTCTTCTTTTGGACCTCCAAATTCAGCCCAGTTATCAATTGCTACACACCTCATGTTATTATTACACATAGCAGAACATATTGATGAACCTTTCCAAGTTCCAATTTCTAAATATTGTGTATTATCCATAGAACATAAATTATTATAAAAATGTCTAGTTTTTTTACCAGACATTCCATCTATTTCATAAATATCTTGAGTTATTTTAGAATTCCAATTGTCTGTTTCTTTTAAACAATTTTCAACATGTTTAATTAATTGTGACATATATATATATATATTTATATATTAAATTATTATTGATGTGTTTCAATATATTCAAATATTTTTTCAAAAAATACGTTTTCTTTAAAATAAGTTAAATATATTTGTCTATTATATTTTTGCATTTCAATAAGTTGTTCTTTTGTTTTACTTTTATAAAAATTACTTATTTGTTCTTCTAAATTCATATTATTAATTAGATCTGTTTCTTCAATAAATAATCCAATTTTATTATAATCAATCCACTTTTCAAAAGGAAATATATTATCTGTTTTAATAACAATAGGTATTCTACCTCTCATTAATGTTTCATAAAATCTTACACTATAATTTCCTCTACCACGATAACAAACAGTAAATAAATTATTATTCATATTATTATCAAACTCTGTTATATGTTTTTCTTTTAAATGATGAATATATCCATCTCTGCAAATAAAATTTGTTTTCAAATTACTATTGGATAAATAATTTAAATATTTATCTCGGTTATGTAATGTTTGACCAACAAATCCAATTGATAATATTGGATCATTCAAATAATTATAAAATTTATCTTCAACAATTGGTGCTATAATCATTTCATTTGAAGGCATAGTAGATTTATAAACTGATGTATTTAAAACTAAAACATTTTTTATATTTGGTAATATTACAGGAGGAACATCACCCCCACATAAATATATTAATTTTTTATTATTATTTTTTGCTAATAAAAGCGCATTTTTAACTATTTCAACATTATTTTCATCAACATATTTAATTTTATCTTGTTTTGATTTTATTTTATGTGTTAAAAATATAAAATTACATTCTTTAACATTTTCAACTAATTTATATTTTTTAGATAGAGATAAATTAGAATTTACTTGATAAATATTAGTCATTTATAAATATATAATATAATAATATAATAATATAATAATATATATTTATAATGGAAAAATCAATAATTATTAGTATAGATGATATATGCCCTCATAAATATTCTGGAAGAAAAGCTATTAAAAATTGTATAAATATACTTAAATTATATCCAAATATTAAATTTGTATTTTTTATTCCATTAGCATATCAAAGAGTATCAGGAAGAGTAAATATATTAACAAGTGATGATAACTTATGTGAAAATATAATAAATAAAGACCCACTATATCTAAGTAAAGATATAGAATTATGTAAACAATTATTATCACTACCTGAAAAAAATTTTCAATTTGGTTATCATGGATATTTTCATTCTAAAAGGAGTTGGCCAAATAAAAGTAATAATAATGAATTTAAATACTTAAATTATGATGAAACAATAAATAAAATAAAATTAATGGAAGAAGAAGTAAAAAAATGTCAATTACAATATAGATTTTCTAAAATATTTAGACCACCAGGGTGGGAAATAAGTGAAGATGCAATAACAGCGTTTATAGATAGCGGTTATACATTACATTTAAATAAAAATATAAATTATAACTTCAAAACTAGTGTCTTAAATACTAAAATATTTTATTTTGACTTTTCTCCACCTGATGTACCATTTAATAATAATTGTAATCATATACATATTGTGTATCATGCGTGTGAGTGGTTAAAAAATTTTATATTTTTTGAGAATATAAAAGAATTATTAGATTTATTTGTAACTAAAAATACAGTTTTTAAGTTTTTAGATTAATCTGTTTTTTTATAAAAATCTACTTGTATATTATTTTGTATTCTTTTTTTCTCAATGTTGTATGTTTTCATAAAGTCTCTACCATAATTTACGCCACCTAAACACATTGATGTTGAAATTCTTACAAATGTTATTTTATCTTTTATAAAATTTTTAACATTATTTTTATTTATATGTTTTTCATTTATAATATTATTTTTATTTTCTACGTCATATGTGTAATAGCTATTATCATATTTAAACATATCATTATTAAAGAATTTTGCCTTTATTTTTTTATATTTATTAATGACTGTTACATTTAAAAGATCTTCATATTTACCAAATTTTTGTAAATAATACATTCCAATACAATGTTCTGGATCAATATTATCTATTTGATTTTTCCATGCCGATAAATGTATTTTAGACCATAAATTATAATTTACAATACATGGAGCAAGAGCATGAATATAATTGAGCCTGATATAACTTAAATTAATATATGTTAAATTTGATAAATAATTCTCAATAATTTCTTGAATAGGTATATGTTGCATGTTTAATTTCCAATCATCTTCTAACCAAATAATAATAGTATCATCCATGTTTAATTTATTATTTATAACATAATTTTCAATAGATGAAGATACATTTTTACATGCCTTTAAAAAATTTCCTTTTATATTTCTTCTACCATTTATAAAGTGTATTTTTATATCTTTTATTATATTTTTTAAATTATCACGGGTTGTTAATACATCTTCATTTAATGCTTCAATATAGTCAATGTTTATAAACCATTGAATATCATATTTAGATTTGTCTAACTCATTAAAATATGCACACCACTCTGATATAACATCATTATGTAATATTGATCTATTTGTAGCAGTAGTTCCTATAATAATATGTTTTTTACTCATATTATTATAGAATAATATATTATTTTATAATAATAAATTATTAACAATTAATTATATACTCTTTAAATTCATTAAAATATTTTGTAGAAGATAATAATTCTACCCTATTTTTTAAAAATTTATTATCTGGAACTGCATTTTTATATGTTATATAATTATCTGCATCAAATATAGATTTTTTATTCATCAATTCAGAAACAATGCCTACATTAGTAGCTATAATAGGTGTATTAGTTAATCCACATTCAAATATTGATCGTGGTCCTCCTTCACATCTTGAAGATACCAAATATAGATCTAAAATATTGTATAATTCATTTACTTGATTTAACGAAATCATATTAAAATAATAATACTTAATATTTAATTTTTTTAGTTCATTTATTATGTATTCTCTCCTTAATCCAGTTAAAACAACTTGAATATTTTTATTTGTTTTGTACATATCTTTTATAATATTTATAAATATATCAGGACCTTTTGATAACTTTGGTAAATTTGTTTTACCTTCTGTATCTTTTTGAAAACTACCAATTAAATAAGAATTTTTATCAATTTTATATTTCTCTCTAATACTACTTTTATTTTTAATTTCAAAAAAGTTTTTACTGTTTATCCATAACTTTTGTTCACTTATGTTCTTACCTTTAAAATATTTTATTAATATATCTTTAGTATTGTTACATATTGCGTGAAAATGATTTCCATAATTATTCATAAACTCAAATTGAGGTTTAAGTATATTTAATTTATTTACATCAATATGATGTTGAGTGAATACAACCTTTTTATTTTTTAAAATATTTAACCAATCATTAGGTCTCATATTTGGTGGTATATATTTATAATTCCAGGGAGCAAAATACCATATAATTGTAGCTTCTTTTGGATTAGATGTAACATTATTAGGAAATGTATCCGTGAATTCTTTTTTTAATATATCACATATCCATTTTTGATTTTTAAATTCTGGATGATTTTCGCATATTTCATCTGAAATAATATATATTTTATGCATCTTATATTATTTATTAATATTATTTTAATTAATATAACTAATTAATTTTTCAACATATTTATCAGTCGTATGATTTAATGACCAAATAAGTCCTCTTTTTCTTCTTCTATTTAAATTATCAATATTTTCTAATTTTTCTATTAATTTATCTACAATTTCGTCATCTGTCATTTTATTATTTAATACAATCATAAAGTTACTAAAATTTTCTTGATCTTCAAAAGGTAAATCACCAGCCATTACACTTCCTGCCATTGGTATTTCTACATATTTTCCTAATCTATAATTATACTTAGATGAACAAACAATACATATTTTACTTCTATTAATTATTTTATTATATTCTATTTGATTTGTATTTAAAAAACTATATGATAAATTATAATCAGGATGTTTATGAAAATGAACATTATATTTATTTAATCGTGTATTTTTATTTTTCGTTAAAATATTATTTAGTCTATACTTAAATGGATAATGTTTTTCAACTGTTACGCCTGACATAAGAATGTCTATATCCTTTTCAATATTGGTTGGTTTAAATATAGCTGGATTTGCATGATGTGGAATATAAACAAATTTTTTATTTTTATATAAATCTTTATAATATAAATAATCATTTTCATGATGACAAATAATTAAATCTGTATTGGATTCATCTATTTCTTTTTTTGTCCATTCTCTGTCCCACATTTCATTATATCTTAAACACGTTTTAAACGGCATTTTTTCATTTTTAGAAAAATTATAATTTTCATTAAGTGGTTTATACCATATAACTAAATCAAAATTTATATTGAATGATTTAATATTATATTGTAATGATTTATTTTTATCAAAGTACATAAATCCAGGTCCAGTAATTGATAAATTTATATCTTTGTGTTTACCTATATTTTCAATTGCCCAGAATCTTACTCTTGACATCTTATTTTGAATATATTTTAAATCACATACAAAGCAAATATTATATTTTGAAGACTTAGATGATTTTGTTATATTTGTTATATATTCTTTTAATTTTGTAAATAATGAGGGATTTTTAACTAAACCTACATAATTTATATCTAATAAATTGTCTATCATTATATTTAATAGTAATATATTAAATATAATAATTATACAAATTTTTCAACAATATTTTTATTTGATTCTATATTTTCAAAATCATTACTTAAATTTAAAATATCATACTTTAACCAATATTCACGATATAATCCATTTTTATACCAGGGTTTATATATACCAGACCAATCAATTACATATTGATTATTCAAATCATTTTTACTCCAATTTTTTCTTTTAGATCCTAAGTCTTGTAATACAGGAAAAATATTACTCAAATTACCAATCTTTTTATAAAATAATATATTTTGTATTGACATTGTAAATAACTTATAAACACCATTTGGTGTATCATTATGTAATTTTATTAAATTAATTGTATCTTTGTATATATTGTTCCATTTTTTACAATTAGTTAAAAAAGGTGCACCTAAAAATACATAGTCATTTTTATTTATATCTATGTTTAATATTTTATTTAAATTATTGTTAAAATTAAGAATATTTTCTAATTTTATAACAATTTGTTTAGTATTATATTTATTAAATTTATCTGCACAACAACTATATAAGTCATATTTCATATCAAAATTTTTAATTTTTTCAAATATATCACGTTGTACAACTGAATCAGAATCTAAATAGATAAGTTTTTCATATAACATAAATTCGCCGATTAAAAGTCTAGAAAAATTACCCAAATTTAATAAATGACCTCCCCCATTATAGCATTTTGAATTAAAAATAATAGGATCTATAATATTTTTATCAATATAAATTATTGTTTTATTAATATTAATATTTGTTTTTTTCTCAAATTCGTTTAATAATTTTGAAAATCTATTAGTTGAATCTAATGATATTATAAAGTTAAAATGGACATTTTTATAGGTTGTATTTTTAATAACTGAATTTAAAACTGCAAATAATCCTACAAAATAATTATCATCACTACATAATAATACATTTATAAAATTATTGTCTAATTTAAAATCACCTAATTTAATATTCTTAAATGTACAAGAATTTGATAACTTTATACTTTTATATGTTTTTTTATTTAATGCAAATAAATTTTTACCTTTTAATAAATTTATATTTGTTTCATTATTTATTATTAATGAATTATTATTATCTATATTGTCAAACAATAATATATTATTTTCATAATTAAGTTCAATTTCTATATTACTTTTTAAATTTGATAAAAAAACACTCATATATTTATTTAAGCTTATATTTAGACTATATATACTAATTGATTTTTTAATATTATTTCTATAATAATCATAATTATTTATAATTTTATTTATTTTATTAATTAAGTCATCAAATGTATTGTATATTTCACCTATTTCGTAAGGAGACATTGTACATAATTCTTTTGCACCTCCTTCTACATTTGAATATAGTATAGGTAACCCACAGGATATAGCTTCAAGTACATGATTTGGACAAGAATCAAATTTAGAATCAGTAATATATAAATGACAATTATTTAACTCTGTATTTAGTTCTTTTCCAAAATATGGTCCTATTATTGGAACATGCTTAAACATATCTGGTACATTTTTTCCTATAAATATAAAATCAAATTTTTTTGAATTTTTACAATATTTATATAATTTATTATAAATTTCATAGCCTTTATTCATATTATTACTCCAATGGTGTGTTACTATTTTAATTTTTGTATTTATAAGTTTATTATTATTTATAAATAATTGTTGATCACAACCATTAGTAATCACACTATAATTATCATTTAATTTTATTTTTCTTTCTATTATTTTATCAAAGTAATATGATTTTATAAAATTACTATTATATATAAAAAAATCTATATTACTATAATTTTGTAAAATAGATATTTCTCTTGATCTTCTTTCATCTGTTACTATTCTTGTAATATCACAATCATTAATTCTTATTAATATTTTTGATTTTTTGTTAAATTCATTTCTATGTTTAATAATATCATTTATATCAAATTTTTTAAAATTATTATCTTTAAATGGATCTATTATTAAATAAATACTTATATCCTTGTCTAGTTCATATGTAATTTCAAAAATATTATTATAATATTTCTGAATATAATTTACAATATAATAAACTGATATATTTCCTCCTCCATAAGAAATATTTGGATTTGGTTTAAAACTTACAAAAATTTTTATTAACATATTAATAAACTATAAAAATATATTAATTTTCAAATTCATACATATTATGTATTTCGCTTTCTTCTTTTGTAAAATTATTATCTTTTATAAAATTTATACATCCATTTGATAATTCATTCCATTTATCTATATCAATATTATATGCATTATGTAATATTTGTATTAAAACGTCTATGTCTTTATTATTTTTTCCATATTTATCAATATTCTCAAATGACATATCATTTTTATATAAATTATAATTAAAAAAATCAAATACAAATCCATTTGTATTATTTATTATTTCATCAATTCCATTAATATTACTATGAATACATGGAATACCAAAACTCATAGCTTCTATTATAGAAAACGGTTTTCCCTCAGTTAATGATGATGATATTACATAATCTATTTTATTATATATTTTAGTTATTTCATGAAATGATATTCTTCCTAATAATTTGATGTTTATATTATCAATATTACATAATTTTAACTTACCATCTCCAATTATATATAATGTTATTTTTCTTTTTATATAAATATTATTATAACTTAATATACTATTTATTAATAATTGAACATTTTTTTCTTCTGATATCCTACCTATAAACGCAATAGAATAATTAAATTTTGTTTTTTTAGTTATATTATTATTATTATTATTAATTTCAGTATAATTTTTAAATAATTTTACATTTTTGAAACCATTTTTAATTAATAAATTTTTATGAAAATTATTAATAGTTAATACTTTATCTATATTTGACTTATTATTTATAATAATTTGATTTAAAGGATCCATTGAATTATGAACAATATAAATTATTTTTTTATTTATTTTATAATATGCAAATTCATTTAATTTATTATTAACTATATATTTATATTTTGAATTGTTAATATGATATAGTATATCATTAATATTCTTCATTTTTAATATCATAGAATTATGTAATTTATTGTTTACATTAAAATAAACATTAATATTTTGTGTATTAATATTACAATTATTAATATAATAATTAGACAATATAAATACATTATATTTTAAATCTAACATTTTTATAATTTGTAAAGATGATTTTTGTACTCCACCATAACCATATAAATATTTACTAATTAATAATACTGATTCATTATGAAATTTATTGTCATTATTAAGATTATCTAATAATATCTTTTTATATTTTTCTTCTTTTGTTTGTCCATAAAAATAAGCATAACATAACATATAAATAGTTTTATTAAATTTTCTATCAGTATTATCTAATACATAATCATTATAAAATAAATTTAAATTTAATATATCTAGGGTAATGTTATAATAACCATATAAGAAATATAATTCTATAATATAATCATTAGAATAATTGAAATTATCAAATCCTATATTTTGTATAGAATGATTCAAATTATTTACACTGTTTAATAAATCTATATATGTAATTTCACAATCATAATCAAAATATATTAAATATATTATATTGTTAAAATCATTATTATTTATTACATAAGAATTAATTTTATTTAATGTAAATAATGTTTCAATATCAAGATTATCATATAGATAATTTATATTTCCAATTATATAATATTGATTTTTACATATTGTAATGTTTGATTTATTAAAATTTTTAAAATTTATTAAAATTTTATCATTTTTATATCCAAATAATAAACAACTATTAAATATAGACTCAACCATTACATTACTGCAAGATTCATAATAACTATCTTGTACTATATATTGAATTTGCTTATAATAATTTTCCATTTCTTTCATATCAACAAATTCAATACAGGTAAATCCTTCTGATTTATATCTTGAACTTCCTTTACCTATTAAAATAACGTCAGCATTTCCTTTTAAAAATTGAATACTTTTTTCAATATTTTTAATTTTTCTTGAAAAATCACTAACAATTAACCCATATCTATATTTTCTTTTTTCAAAATTATTATCAATATATATTTTTTGTTTATAATACGGAACAAATGTAGTATAAAATATACCTACATCTAAATTATAATACTTTGTTAATATCTCTCTAGTATGTAAGCTATTACATAATGAATAATCTGAATTTCTTATTTGATTTAATGTATTTATATTAATATATTTATCATGTTTCTTTTTATTTTTCAATAAATAATAATATTCATTTAATGTGTTTTTATATATACCAGGTATTAAAAATAAGATAGGACATGAAACTATAGTTTTTATATTGAATGGTAATGTGTTTTTTAAAATAATAATATCTGGTTTAAATTTTATATTTTTTAAAGTATTTATTAATTCACTTTGATTTATTATTGTATAATTATTATATGTACCATTTTTTTTATGTTTTTCATTTTCCCAATTCCAAAATATAGTAAATGAATTAAAATTATTATCATTATTAAAAAAATTTGATAAGTTCATACAATTTGTAGCAGCTCCACCATACCCTGGAGAATCAGAACATATAAATAAAATATTTTTTATATTGTTATTTTTAAATATATTAGTAATATTAGTTATATTATTATAAATTTTATCTAATTCACTATTTGTAATATTGTCTATTTTTATATTATTATCTATATACATATTTTTAATTTCTTTTGTTAATTTGTTCTTCGGATTGTTCTTCAATATATCTACTGGAGTTTGATTCTTATGTGCGTTCTTCAATATATCTAATGGAGTTTGATTCTTATGTGCGTTCTTCAATATATCTAATGGTGTTTTGTTAGGCGGATTGTTCTTCTGTATGTTAATCAATCTATCTAATGGAGTTTGTTTCTTCTTATTGTTTAACATTAATATATAAATATATAAATATATATTTAATTATTTATATAAACCTTGTAATTATTTATATACTTTGTAATATCATCTATATTATTCCATTTTAGACCATAATTGCTTTGATTATGAATAATAGGTAGTCCTAATGCTTTAAATTCTTGAACAGTATTCGCATTACCATCATTACTAGTTAATCGTAATCCTATAAAACATTCACTATAAATATCAGGCATTTTTTCATAAGGATAATTTATATTATGACTATATATATATTCATATTCAGGTAATAATTCAACAACCTTTTTATAATAACTTTCTCCATATCTCTCGCCAAAATTTGATGAATTTCCACTATAAATATATATTTTAGAACCTCTTTTATCTGTTTTTTTAAATATAGTTGTATCAACTAAAGTAAAATCCTCAATTAATAATGAACGTATACTTATTTTTTTTAATCTATTAAAAATATTATTAGATATAGATAAATATGTATATTTTTTAAATATATTTTTAAATATACATATATCTACGTCTGTACCGCCAAACATAATATAACTAGGTGATTTATGTTTATTAATAATATTTACATCTTGGCTGCAATATACTCCAAAAAATATAGTATTTTTATTTACACTATTATTGTATTTTATTAAATTGAACTTTTTTAAAAATCTTTCTTCAAATATGTTTAATGAATAAGATACGTATAAATGTGTAATTTTATGTTTTTCAATAAAATTATTAAAATTTGATATATTATATTGTATTTCATTTAATTGGTTCATGTTTTGTTTAATTTGTTCAATAGGATTAAGTTTATTTTTATTTTTTAACATATAATATAACATAATATGTTAATTATTACAAATATTACATAATTTGTGATATCCAATATCAAAACTAAAATTATTTTTCATATATTCACTTAATAAAACTGTATTATTTTCTTCATTTGTATATTTATTTTCTAATGCCTCTAATATTATTTTTTCTATTTCATTTTTATTTGCATTAAAATCAATATTTACCATTTTTCCACTTAATTCGTTTTTATATTTTGTTGGTATATTTCCAATAACTGTAGTTCCACATAAGGGTATTTCAATATATTTTTTTAACAATAAATCATATTTACTAGATGTTGATATACAAAAACGACTTTGATTTATTAACATGCATA
>JGI20154J14316_10003599_pt1 | contig 12390 bp, 26 predicted proteins | sample COG_04_FD_14316 | JGI IMG/M metagenome (IMG submission 14316) | reverse complement strand
AGAGTTTTACGGTATATAGCTCTATCTAAATATGAAAACCGACCCCAGCGAATAAATAACAAACCTGCGTACTGGTTGAGTGTAACTAATTAAGGTACCGGAGAGCGGTTAGGAAATGTCTGGGTGGAACTAGGTCAGGTAAGACGCGCACCGGTCGAAAGACAGTGGTGCACCGCGCTTAGGCTACCGACGGGTATGAGGTTCGAATCCTCACTAGTTACTAAACCTTATAAATGTGAAGGGCTCAGTATGGCTGTAGGAACTCAGCGAGGAGATACGTGGTTAAGCTGACGAAGATCCTTTAATTTTATAAGTCGTAGTATCACGGGTTGCAGAGTAATTAACTGCATGCACGGTGGAAGTCCGATCGTTGAAGTGGTGAGGGATCGTTATGAACTCATGGAAACGGAGATAACTACGTAATGGGGGTGACATGGTTTTGACATGGTAGAAAACCTGCAACAGGAACTACTATGCACGAGAGTTCGATTCTCTCCACCTCCACTAATTTTAAATATAAACTATGAAATACCTTTACCAACAACTAGACGAGTTGTTAAACACCATTAAGTATGCAGACGCTTCGGGCGATGAAGATGCAGATTACTTAGAAAACGATTACTTTGAAGACATTGTAGAAATATGCAAAGAAATTGTCTCGCATGCAGAGTAAATACAAATTAAATACGAATAAAAACCGATAATATAATAAAAACAAATGGCAGAATTAAAAACAATTTACGATGAGCTTTTACCAGATGTAAAGCTAAAATTAAGAGCTAGCGCTAGAGAATACGCTACAGCTAAAAGATTAAAATATACACTAATGTCAAAATACATATGGTCAAACTTGACTATTAACGAGGTTAGAGACCTATTGACATATGGCGGAGTTAACAGCTGGGAGCTAGATTCATTTAGCTTTATGTATGGTGATAAAATTATAGACAAAAGCTAATGAGTGATACAATAAAAAAATACCACGAACTAGTAGAATCTGGAGATATAGATCCAAGACAAATGCCTATTAAACAAGATGATAAAATATATATTACAGCTTTAGAAAACAAGCTACACGATATAGCTTGGCATTTACAAGAATATTATGGCAATATGTCAGACAAAGATTACTTAATAAACAAAATAGATAATATAATAAATAAAGAACTATGACTAAAATAGAATTACAAGAAAAAGTTGACAACCTAGAAACAACTTTAAACTCAGTAGAGTTAAATGCAAGAGTGTTAAAAGACGACTTGATAGAGGCTAAGGCAAAACTAGCAAACGTTAGTAAGGTAAAGCTTTACCCATCTCAGATAGATGAAATAAGAGAAGCTGTACATCAAGCAGTACAACAAATAAGTTTTGATAATGTAGACTCTTACAGTTATGACTTCGAAATTGACTATGATAACCAACTAAGATTATCTAACATAGAATTTGACGGCGAGTCTGACTTAGAAGAATGTATATGTGACTACGTAGAAGATTGTTTTAATGTAATACCTGCTGAAGATGAATAGTACTGAACAAAAAATACCTAAGTGGTTTGATGGCTCTGTGTATAACGAAGGTGATAAAGTTACTAACCCTTTTAGTGGTGAAACCTATGAACTTAACAACATAGAGCTATCTTTATACGACTTCATTATGGGTGCACAACATGTTTTTGCCTTGCATCAAGAAACACAGCCAAACAAAGATATTAATAGAAAATTAATAAATGACTTTGATAAAGCTTTAAGTTGGTTTAAGAAAAATAATGTAAAAGCATACATGGCATTACTCGACTAATGCTATACACATTGCGCGGTAGAGCAGCAGGCAGCTCGCTAGCCTCATAAGCTAGAGGTCGGAGGTTCGAGTCCTCCCTGCGCACCTAATTTTAAAATATAATTATGAGTACAAGAAGTATAACAATGGTTGTTGACAGATCAGAAGCTGAAAACAACGAACTAGGTTTCGCTTGTAAGCCATCTTTGCTAGCTGACAAAAGCTATGTAAACATGTACTTACATCACGATGGTTACCCTGAGGGTCATGGTGTTAATTTGTCTAATTGGGTAAATTACATGCAAGATTATCAAAAGTTTAACAATTTTGGCGACGCATCAAGAATAGCTTCGCATTTAGTTGCGAATTTTCATTACAATAGTCAATATCTTTACCCTAACGTAGACCATATTGACCATCACTATACTTATATAGTGTGGACAGGTAAATCTGACGTTTGGATAAGCTGTTACGATAACTATTCATCTGAGAACGTGTTTGTTTTGCCTGCACACAAGGTTAAAACAAGATACTTACAAGATGGTTATGGCTATATAAAGTGGCCTAGTGACAACGTTTTACAAAAATAATACGAACAAGAACCGATAATATAAATATGACAGACAAACAAATTGACGAGTTGGCTAGTAAAATAGCAGAATTAGTACTTGACGGTATAATTCAACAAGCAGACGGCGTGTATGACACTCGTGAACTTCAGGAACAAAGCCTGTTAACCCAATTAGCTACAGCTATGACGGAGTTAGATTATAATTTAGATAAAGAAAATTATAGTGCCTGTGAAAAACTAAAGAAAAAAATAATAGAAATAGAAAAAGAACTAAACAAATTTAAATAATATGATAAAACCAATGCTCGCATACAAAGTAGACAAAAAACCTGTCGACTGGTCCGAGAATGTATACATGCAACCTAAGCTTGACGGCGTTCGTTGTGTAATTAAACTCGGCGACAATAATGAAGTACAAGCTTTTTCACGTACTGGTAAACCGTGGCTTAATATAGCTCACATTACTAATTCATTGCATTATTTCTTTACACAACACCCTGATATTATACTTGACGGTGAGTTGTATAATCATGATCTAAGAGACAATTTCAACAAGATCATATCATTAGTCAGAAAAACCAAACCAACTGATCTAGACAGATCTGAGGCTGCTAAATTAGTACAATTTCATTGTTATGACTACATAGAAACTGTGTTAAACATGCCTTATAGTTACAGAATGGATCAACTAGCTTGTTCTAGTATGTATTCTTATTGTGTTTGTCACGTGTATACTACGCGTATAACTCAAGATCAAGCCAATATACAGCATCAAGCTAACCTAGACGAAGGTTACGAAGGTTCTATCTTACGCCTTGACAAGCCTTATGAGTGCAAACGTTCTTACAACTTACAAAAGTTCAAAGACTTTCATGACACAGAAGCTACTATAGTAGGCTATGTTCCTGGTAAAGGCAAACGAACAGGTACACTAGGTAAATTCTTAATGATGGATGACGAAGGTGTAGAGTTTGGTTGTCCTCCAGGTAAAGGCTACAACTACAAAATGCTAGCCGATATACTAGACAACGTTGGTGACTATATAGGTAAACGTGCTACATTTACTTATTTCGAACGTACACCAGCTGGTAGTTACAGACATCCATTTTATAAAGCAATACGTAATTATGAATAAACTAGAACAAGAAAGAGCAAAAGAAATAAACAGAATGTCTATACAAGAGCTAGAGTCTCTATCTTATAGATTAACTATGGATCAAAGAAATAAATGGGCAGGATCTGGGTACTCAGGCAAAGAGTATGTAAAACTAGCAGGCGTATGAGCAAGTTAATATGGAAACTATACAACGAAAATATGATAAGTATGGAAGTAGCGGATATGTTGCTAGATGAATATTATAACAGAGTTAACAACAAAAGATAATTTATGAAAATAACAATTAACCATTACGAAAAAACGTACAGTATAGACTTAGGTACAGATGAAGTTGTGTTCGATGAATTTATGGAAACAGTAAAAGACTTAAGCAAAGCACTTTGGTCTGAGGAACTAGTAAACAAATACTGGGAATAATGAATATATTTTATTTACACCCCGACCCAGCCAAAGCAGCGAGCTACTTCTATGATAAACATAAAGTTAAAATGATATTGGAGTCAGCTCAAATGCTTTGCACAGCTCATCATCATTATGGTAACGGAGATAATGTACCTTATAAAAAAGCACATTATAATCATCCGTCTACCATATGGTGTAGGCAAAATGCTAGTCAATATATGTGGCTTTATGATCACATGATAGCATTGGGTAGAGAATATACAAAAAGATACAATAAAACACACTTAACAATTATTAAATGCAAAGACGTTTTAAAACAATTACCACCAGCAATCCCGGACAGTACTTTTACAGAACCTCCTCAATGTATGCCAGAAAATTACAAAGTTCCAGATTGTAGTATAACAGCTTACTGGAATTATTATGAGCAAGAAAAACACAAAGTAGCTAATAAGAACGAAGAATTTAAATTTAGACCACATGAATATACTAATGTACATCATAGTAACAGCAACAATATACCATGCTGAACCTAACCAAACTGATAGTACGCCATTTATAACTGCATCGGGAGCGCATATAGAACAATGCTGCCCTGGTGACCATAGATGGATTGCTGTTAGTAGAGACTTAGAAAACTTAGGCTTTATATTCGGAGCTAAGGTGCTAGTGTCAGGCGCAGGAGAAATGGATGGAGTATGGACAGTACAAGACAGAATGAATAAACGATGGACGAACAGAATAGACTTTTTAGTTGACACAGACGTAAGAGGTGGAAGATGGGATGCCGTAAAAATAGAAATAATTTATGAGTAGATTAAAATTATATAAACACATTATAACAACCGATTCCTTCGGTATAAGAACTAAAATTAAAAATTTTATTAAACCAAGGCTGACAAAAGCCTATAAGAGTACTAAAGTAAGACCCTAATGTCACAAGAGAGAAACATGAAATGGTTGAATGCTCGTAGAGTAAGGTATCGACAAGATCCTATTAACGATAAGCCAACTGAAGAAAACGCTTTATATAGCTACTATGAGAATGGTACATATGAATGTTATCACTTGTTTCGTAGTAAAGCAAAGATCACAACATATAGATCTTTAAAGTGGCATTTCTTAGTTTTATATTATTTAAACCAAGATCACGGTTTATTACCCTCACATGTGTATGAATTTATAGCTAACAAAGATAACGGTTTCGTTACATTTTTTATTGGCGATAGAAAATTACAAGAAATGATAGATGATGTATTTAATACAGGCGGTGAACCTCCTGTAAACAAAATGCGTAAAATAATATTCAAAGATTACTGTGGCTTAACAGCTAGTGAAAAAATGAGTATTGTGGGTAAGTTAATAGGTAGATCAAGTAGAGTAGACGAAGAAGCTATATATCAAGCTATGTTAGATTTATCTTATAAATACGAGAATATAACATGGTCAAGAGTAGCGGGTCTACTCGATTGCTCTACTAGAACAGTTCAACGTAATTTAACTAAACAGTTAAGAGACGAAAAAGAAATATTAAACATGGAAAATGAAAAAATATAACGTACAAAACTACATAAGATACAAAGAAGATGTTAAGACATCTATAGCAAATCTTGAAGGTAAGTTTTATGATGAGTATACAAGAAAAGAACTTATAATAAAATTTCTTCCTTTAGTAGAAAGCTTAGCTAGAAAGTTTGCTACATCACAGCAGGCTTCAGGTGTTCTAAGTATAAATGACTTATTACAAGAAGGTAGTATAGGTTTGATTTTAGCAGTAGATAAAATAGACTGGCAAATGATAGACGAATCACCTGACGTAGAAAAAACATTAAAATCTTTTCTATCAAAAAGAATAAAAGGTCAAATACGTAGAGCAATTGACATGAAGCGAGGTGATATACGTATACCAGAGCATAAGCTTAATGAAATAAGAAATAACCCTGAAGACGATAAAATGGTATCAATGTTTTTTAACTCAATATTTTCTAGTATTGATGAATCAACAAGGAGCGATGATAATCCTATATACAACATAGAAGATAAAACACCATCTTACAATATTCATTTAATGAACGCTTATTTAATGGGTCTTATAAAAGAACATTTAACACATGAGCAAGGTGAGGTTGTAAGACTAAGCTATGGTTTAGACTGTGACAAGCACTCAGCTATACAAATAGCTAAGAAACTAAACATGCAAGTAAATACAGCTATAGTTAGAGTTTCACAAATAAAAAGAGATGGTATTAAAAGCTTAATAGCAAACACAAAGCCATCGCAAGTGATTGACTACCTGTAAGTTAAGCGAAAAATAAAATTTAATTAATAAAGTTTATATGTAATTATATATATAGACCAAAACAAAACCTTATGACCATAAATGAAAAACTGGCTCAGATCCAGACAAAATTTAAATCTAAAAAATCAAGATTTAATTCATTCGGCAAATACAACTTCAGATCAGCCGAAGACATCCTAGAAGCAACAAAACCCTTTCTATTAGAGTTAGGAGTAACAGTTACAATTAATGAAGAGATCATCAGTTTTGATCCACTTCCAATAATGAACTCACAAGCAACAGTTAGTGATGGCGAGAATGCTATACACGCTAATGCTATCGTTGGTATTGATCTAAATCAAAAAGGTATGAACGTACCTCAACAATTTGGTTCAGCGTCTTCGTATGCAAAAAAGTATGCGTTAGGTAATTTATTTTTAATTGATGACACTGCTGATAGTGATGCAACTAATGATCACGGCAAGAAGAAATTTACGCCACAAAAACCAACTTTAACCTCTAAAAAAGATCCAGCTTACGAAAAAGCGGTTCAATATATAACAGCGGGTGGTAAAGTAGAGGCTATTAAAGCCAAGTATGCTCTTTCTAAAGAAGTAGAAGGTGCACTAAACACATTATAATATGAATAAAGACGAAGTAATAGAAAAGCTACGCGATGACGAGCACTACTACGGTAACTTTGGTAAAAAGTATCTTAGTAATTCAGACATCGGTACTTTACTTACAAATCCTTTAGCGCTTGGTAAGCCTTTAACACCAAGGCCAGCGTTTTTAGTTGGTGGTTATTTCCACACAGCTATACTCGAACCTGATAAACTTAAAAAGTTTAAAATAGTAGAGTCTAGTACTAGAAACACTAAAGCGTATAAAGAGATGTCTGGCGGAGAGCTCTGCCTGCTACAACACGAGGTAGATTCTATAGAAATCATGACAGAAAAAATGTTAGCCAATGATATATGTAGAGATTTAATTCGTGACAGCAATACAGAGTACGAAGTACCAGGCATTACTGAGCTAGAGGGTCATAGTTGGAAAGGTAAGGCAGATATAATAAACCACAACGAAAAGCTGATCATTGATTTGAAGACGACAGCAGATCTTAGTAAGTTTAAATATTCAGCAACCAAGTATAATTATGACTCGCAAGCTTATATTTATAGTAAACTATTTGGTTACGAGATGTTATTTATAGTAATAGATAAAAACACACATCAAATAGGTATTTTTGACTGCTCACCACAGTTTTACGAAAGAGGAAAGGACAAAGTCGAAAGAGCAGTACAGGCTTATGAATTATTTTATAAGTCTGAAGGCTTTGACCCAACTCAATATTTTATAAACAAAACACTTTAATTATGGCAAGACCAAGAAAAAACCAAACAAAAATTTGCACAGTAACAGGATTAGAAACTAACAAAACCAACTTTTACACAAATCAAAACCACGTAAAAGCAGTAGATAACATGAGAAGAAACACTGGTGCTACAAAAGAACAATTAACAAGAATGTTTAACCAAATAAAAGCATATTAATATGGCAAGTATAATTAAAGCAAGTATAAACCTTAATGATATCCCTAAAGATAAGATATATGTAGGTAAAAAAGGTAAGTATTTACCAATTACAATAACTCTCAATGATGAGATAGATCAATTTGGTAATCAAGGACCAGTTGTTGTTGAGCAATCTAAAGAAGAACGTGAGGCTAAAGTAGCTAAAACTTATTTAGGTAATGTAAAAGTGGTTTGGACTAATGGTGACAACGTTGCGGCAGCGCCAAGACAAGATCAACAAGCTCAAGCCGCGCCAGTTGCTCAACCTGTAGATGATCTACCATTTTAATGTACAGAAACAATGGAGAGCTAGCGTGTCAAATGTGTCATGCTAGCATGTCTCAAGAAGAGATAGATTTCTGCGACATATGTCCAGATTGTAGAGATGGCGAGTAACAATTAAATTAAATTAAATGCAGACAACAGAGATCAATGGATTTTTGATTGATGAATTCAATCAACATAAGCTTGAAGAGGGAAAAAAGCAAGGCCCATGCCCGCTTTGTTCTCACGATAGAAAACCCAAGAATCAAAAGGCAAAATGCGCGTCTTATGATTGGGAACGGGGTCTCGGTACTTGTCACAATTGTAACACATCATTTCAGTTACATACTTATCAGCGTAAAGGAGCTAGTGAAAAAGAATATGTTAGACCCGTTGGTCCACCTAATTCCACTGAATACCCTGACTTTTTAAGTGATAAAGTAATTGAATGGTTTAAAACAAGAGGTATAGGAACTCAGACCCTTTATGATTTAGAAATCAGCGAGGGTAATGAGTATATGCCACAGACCGGTAAACCCGAGAACACTATAAAGTTTAATTATTTCATAGGCGATCAACTTATTAACATTAAGTATCGTGATGGAAGAAAGAACTTTAAATTATATAAGGGTGCTGAAAAAGTATTCTATAATATAAACAGCATAGTAGGTTATGAATATTGTATCATAACTGAAGGTGAAATGGATGTGTTAGCATTGCACGAGGCTGGTATACCTAATAGTATATCTGTACCTAATGGTGCTACATTAAATTCTAATAATCTTGATTATCTTGATAATTGTATTGATTATTTTGAAGATAAAGAAAAAATAATATTAGCTGTTGACTCAGACGAAGCAGGTCAAGCACTACAATCAGAATTAGTCCGTAGACTTGGAGCTGAAGTTTGTTACCTAGCATCATTTGATGATTGTAAAGACGCTAATGAATATTTACAAAAGTATGGCAAAGAAAAACTATCAGAGCGTATTGCAGGGGCAAGACCAGTACCGCTTGAGAATGTTACAACGTTCAGGGATATTGAAGATGAAGTTACGGACTTTGTTCGTAATGGCTTTAAACCAGGATTTCAAGTTGGCCTTCAAAATTTTGATGAAATCTTTTCAACATACACTGGTCAATTCATTACTGTTACTGGTATTCCTAGTTCCGGTAAGAGTGATTTCGTCGATCAAATGGTTGTCGGATATAATAATAACTACGGATGGAAAACAGCGTTTGCTTCGCCAGAAAATCAACCGACTTATTTACATGCTCATAAGTTAATGCGTAAGACTTGGCAAGGTATGCCAACGGCTGAAGATATACATGGAGACAAATGGAATCAAATTGCTGACCATTGTAACGCTAACTATTTTCACATTGATATGGAGCGTTATACATTAGAGTCTGTGCTACGTAAAGGAGCTGAGCTTGTTAAACGTAAAGGTATTAAATGCTTAGTCATTGATCCTTTTAATAAGGTTAGAGACGTCGGAGGTTCTGATGATGTAAATAGGTACACAATGGAATACCTAGCTAAGATAGAGATCTTTGCTAAAAAGTATGACGTATTAGTATTTATAGTTGCTCACCCAACTAAAATGTACAAAGACAAAGAAGGTAAAATGGAAGAACCATCTATGTATAATATTAAAGGTGGTGGTGAATGGTATGATGCTAGTTACCACGGTATATTAGTTCATAGAGACTATGAAGCAAAAACTGTTAAAGCTAAAGTTCTTAAGGTTAAGTTTCAAAACCTTGGTGAGAATGGCGCTGAAGCCCATTTTAAATGGGAGCCAAAGTCAGGTTGTTTTATACCTCATGAGCCATTAAATATTTCACAAGAGAAAATGCCTTGGGAGTAAATGGCTAAAAGAGGAAAAGTAGATATGGGCAAGTATATGCCTAAACGTGAGGACTATAATGCGCAACAGTGGTGTATAGCAAACAACATAAAAATATCACCCTACGCAAAAAGTACTTATGAATGGTATATAGATATAGAGATGAACAATAAAACAAGTAGATCACCATATGTTTATTTAAAAGATCAAATATGGTCAGAGATATTTAAGTTTTATAGATATTATTATAAAAAGTATGAAAAAAAGATTTAAAAATGCTAACGAAGCTTATGAAGCTGTGCTAGATGAAATACTACAAGAGGGTATAGACTTTGGTGATACAAAAGCTATATTTAATTGTGGTTTTTATATAGACAACCCTTCAGATAAAGCTATAACAAATACTGAACGAAACTGGAGCCAAAATTATGCGTCAGCAGAATGGTATTGGTATTTGTCTGGTGATCCTAGTGTTGATAAACTATCTGAGTTATACGGTAGAGTACCACCTATATGGGATCGTATGGCTGACAATAGAGGAGAAGTTAATTCAAACTACGGTTATCAATGGAAAAGAAACAATCAATTAAGTTACGTAGTTAATAAATTAAGAGATAACCCAGACACCAGACAAGCTGCTATAAGTATATACGATGCAAAAGAACATGATAAATATAGTAAAGACACGCCCTGTACATATGCTGTACAGTTTAGTATTATAAACAATAAGCTTTGTATGTCCGTCTATATGCGTTCTAATGACGTCTGGTATGGTTTCTGTAATGATCAGTATCAATTTGCATCGTTGCAAGAGATGGTTGCAGATATGCTGTCTATTGAAACAGGTTGGTATTACCACCACGCACACAATATGCACTTATATAAAAATAAATTATAAATATGTATTACATATATCACATTCCCGGTAAAAAAATCGGAGTTACACGTAATCTTAATAAAAGGGTTACGGAGCAACAAGGTTATGCTTCAGACGAATACGAAGTTCTACTTTCTAGTACAGATATTAATTTGATATCAAACATGGAAATAGAACTTCAAAAGTCTTATGGCTACAAAAGAGACAGAACATTATATAAAAATTTATTTAAATCAAATATGAAAATAAACCCAACAGAACAAACAAGTACGTTCCCAGTACCTATAACAAAGTTAAAAGGTAACCTAATGGATAACATAGGTATTGAATGGGAAACGCCAGATTATAAGTTTAAATTATCTCAAGAACATGTTACTTGGATAATGCAAAACGCTAAACCCTCGATGTATAATGAAAATCGAAGTTACATTTACAACAAGGCTTTTTATGAAGCCTTTTTTAATCCAAAGCACAACCCAGACGCAACACCTGATAGGTTTGATCTTATAAGGTTTTGGGCTAAAGACAGAGGTTTATATGATAAAGGTAATTCACATACACAATATGTTAAGTTACAGGAAGAAGCTGGTGAACTTGCTAAAGCATTACTTAAAAATGATAAACCAGAAATAATAGACGCTATAGGTGATATAGTTGTTGTGCTAACTAATTTAGCTCATTTAGAAGGATATAATATAGAAGACTGTATTGATACCGCTTATAATGTAATAGCTAGAAGAACAGGTAAAATGATTAACGGAACATTCGTAAAAGATGCAGATTAAAACACAAGACAAGATAGTACAGAACGTACTAAGGAAGATGGACGAACGTAGCTTAATAGGCCAAAAGAAATATGGAGCTACAATGATGCAAGAAATCGAAGGTCAAAAGAAAGATCTTAGTAGGTTTATTGTTGATGTACAAGAAGAACTAATGGATGCAATACTATACTTAGAATCAGCTAGACATTGTTTACAAGACGAGATAGAAGAAGCTATGCTTAATAGAATTAATATTGTAGGCCAAAATGGTAACGATGGTTTACACTATCACGATATAGAAGTTAATGAAGAAAAAATCTTATAAAAGAAAAAAAGGACCAGTACAGTCGAAGAAGATCTCATATGATGGGATCAACTTCGCTTCTGGTTTAGAGCGTTATATGTATATGGCATTACGTAAAGCTAAGATAACAGCTTTATATGAAGGTCAAACCTTTGAGTTATCAGAAGCTTTTGATTTTCCTTTTGAAGCATACGAAAGATGTGGCAATGGTAAAGGAGAATATAAAAACAGAGGTAATAAAAAGATATTAAATATAAAATATACGCCAGACTTTGTAGGTAAAGGTTTTATAATTGAAACTAAAGGTAGAGCTAATGAATCATTTCCATTAAGATGGAAGTTATTTAAGAAGCTTATAACTGAAAGACGATTAGGACCTCTTACATTATATAAACCACAAAATCACAAGGAATGCGACGAAACAGTAAGATTGATCCTAGCCAAGCAAAAAGAATAGCAAGGCAAAAATATGGAGAACGTCAACTTGATAAATGGCTGAGTTGGAGATGGGAACAGTTTGGAAAAATAAGATACAAGGATTTAGTAGAAAAATGTAAAGAATATAAAATATGACAGAATCAAAAAATTGGAGCCTTAGCCTTGGTTTGTACCC
>JGI20154J14316_10003593_pt1 | contig 12409 bp, 5 predicted proteins | sample COG_04_FD_14316 | JGI IMG/M metagenome (IMG submission 14316) | reverse complement strand
TTGATTAAATACAAATTAACGTATAATTTTCAAAAAACCATTCCTTTAGTTCAAAAGGGTTTCATATTTTTACATTATGAGTTTAAATTTAGATAAGTTTAAAAGTGTAATTTCTCACGCAAAAGAATATGGATTTATTTTTCAAAGTAGTGAGATTTATGATGGATTAAGCGCAGTATACGATTATGCTCAAAATGGTGTAGAGCTTAAAAACAATATCAGACAATATTGGTGGAAATCAATGGTCCAAATGAATGACAATATTGTAGGTATTGACTCTGCAATTTTAATGCATCCAACTATATGGAAAGCTTCTGGGCACGTGGATGCTTTTAACGACCCATTAATTGATAATAAAGACTCTAATAAAAGATACCGAGCGGATGTTTTAGTTGAAGACTACTGTGCTAAAATTGATGGTAAAATAGAGAAAGAAATTAAAAAAGCTTCAAAACGATTTGGAGATAGTTTCGACAAAGAACAATTTGTTACTACTAACTCCCGAATTATCGGATATAAAGAAAAGATTAATACTATCTTATCTAGACTAGGTAAATCATTAGAAAATGAAGATTTAGATGATGTTAGAAATTTAATAATTGAATTAGAGATTGTTTGCCCTATTTCTGGTAGTAAAAACTGGTCGGATGTAAAGCAATTCAATCTTATGTTTGGGACAAAACTTGGTGCATCTGCTGATACTGCTACGGATCTTTTTTTAAGACCTGAAACTGCACAAGGTATATTTGTAAATTTCTTAAATGTTCAAAAATCTGGTAGGTTGAAAATTCCATTCGGAATAGCACAAACTGGAAAAGCATTTAGAAATGAAATTGTAGCGAGGCAATTTATATTTAGAATGAGAGAATTCGAGCAGATGGAAATGCAATTTTTTGTAAGACCAGGAACTCAAGCAGATTGGTATAAAAAATGGAAGGAAAGTAGAATGAAATGGCATATATCTCTTGGAATGGGTGAAGATAATTATCGTTTTCATGATCATGAAAAGCTCGCTCATTATGCTGATGCAGCAAGTGATATAGAATTTAAATTTCCATTTGGATTTAAAGAACTAGAAGGAATACATTCTAGAACTGATTTTGATTTAAAGCAGCATCAAGAATTTTCAGGAAAAAAACTTCAATACTTTGATAATGAATTAAATGAAAGCTATACCCCTTGTGTAGTTGAAACTTCAATNGGTTTGGATAGAATGTTTTTGGCAATTTTATCTAATTCATTGATTGAAGAAATGTTAGAAAATAATACTACAAGAACAGTATTAAAAATACCTGCATTTCTTTGCCCTTATAAAGTCGCAATACTTCCACTTATTAAAAAAGATGGTCTACCTCAAATTGCTAAGGATATTTATAATACTCTTAAGTTAGAATTTAATGTAACTTATGACGAAAAAGATGCAGTTGGCAGAAGATATAGAAGACAAGATGCCATTGGAACTCCTTTTTGTGTCACTATTGATCATCAGACCAAAGAGGATAACACGATAACTATTCGTGAAAGAGACTCAATGATTCAAAATAGAATCCCTTTGAATGAAGTTGAAAACTACATAAAAGTTAAGGTTAGTTCTAATTCTGTTCTGTCTAAAATCTTTTAAAAAAAATCATCTACATACATCCTTTTATTTACCTTATAGATTTTAGTATTTAATGAAAAAAACATAACTTTAGCTTTTTCAAAAAATATAAAGTCCTTAAACATGAATAAATTCATTTTAAATTCAATTTTTTTACTATTTGTAATTAATTCTTATTCTCAACAAAAAAATAAAGACGTTTCGTTCAAGAGTTCTCAGTTAGAATATAAATTTGTTCCTAGTATTACTGATCAAATAAATGATGGTACATTTATTAATGCTGAAGAATCAAGTGGTCCTGAAGTTGAAAGAAAAGATAAAAAATTAAGATTAAATAAAGCTATTGTAGGTAAAGGTTTGCCACTTGGTGATGATCCTTTGTTAAACATTCAAAATAATGCTACTATAAAAGCAAGTAAAGAACCTATTGTCGTATTTGAAACTATGACAAGTTCTAATTCTTGTCCTTCTGACCCAACAGGATCAGTTGGTCCAAACCACTATGTAGCAGCATGGAATAGTGCATTTCAGGTGTATGACAAAGAAGGAAATAATCTTACTCCGGCAAGTTCATTAACATCATTGTTTGGCCAAGATAATTTCGGAGATCCAGTTGTATTATATGATGCTCAAGTTGATAGATTCGTAATTACTAGTATGGGTCAATCATCAATACAGTTAGCTATATCGCAAACAAGTGATCCTGTTACTGGAGGATGGCATGTTTATTCCGCTTCATCTTCACTAACTGTTTTTGAAACTACAGGGCTTCCTGATTATCCACATTATGCAATTTGGTCAGATGGTTATTATGTAAGTGTAAATGCTAATGCTAATGACTTCTATGTTTTAGAAAGAGATAAAATAATTGATGGAAATCCAACAGCAACTATACAAGCTGGAAATGCCCCTAGTTTGGCCTCAGGAGGTCTAGCTTCTCCACATTTTTTTAGTGTAACAGGGGATAATCACCCAGCTAGTGGTAATGCTACAATGGTATATTTTCAAGATGACACATGGGGGGGTGTTTCTCAAGATCACTTAAAACTTTGGACAGTTAATATTGACTGGAGTAATCCAAATAACTCTTCTATCTCAAACCCTGATCAAATAAATACAGCTTCTTTTAATAGTGTATTTGATGGTGGAAGTTTCCAGAATTTAACATTACCAAATGGATATGATATTGATGCTTGTCAAGGTATAGTTATGCAATTAGCTCAATTTAGAAAATTCACATCTCATAATTCAGCAATTTTTAATTTTACTATTGATGTTGATGGTTCAACAGCAAAAAAAGCAGGTATAAGATGGTATGAACTAAGACAAGATGCAGACGGAGAGCCTTGGACTATATACCAAGAAGGTACATATACAGCACCAGATGGTAAAAATGCTTTTGTTGGAAGTATGGCTATGGACCTTCAAGGAAATATAGGGATGGGCTATACATCTATGAGTACAAGCGACAATATTGCAATTAACTACACTGGAAGATATGCTACAGATCCTCTTAATCAAATGACTGTCAGTGAGGAAAATATAGCTACAAGTACAGCTAACCCTAATTCATGTGGTGGTAGATATGCTGATTACGCACATCTTTCTGTAGATCCAACTAATGATAAAACATTTTGGTTTGTTTCTGAATATTTTAGCCCTGGTAGGAGAGATGTAGTAGGTGCTTTTCAAATTGCTGCAGATTTTGCTAACGATATTGGAGTAATTGCTATTAATTCTCCAATTGATGGTTCACTAACAGACTCTGAAAATATTACTGTTTCAGTATTTAATTATGGGGAAGATTCAGTATCAAATTTTGATATTTCTTTTCAAATAAATTCCCAAACAGTTGTCACAGAAACGTATACTGGTTCATTAGCATCTAATGAAACAGGTGAATTTACTTTTTCCACAACTGCTGATTTGTCATCAATAGGAAGTGTTTATGAAATTTGTGCATATTCCTCTCTTTCAGGGGATGAAGATTCTTCAAATGATAGCTTTTGTGCTGAAGTACAATCATTAGATTTAAATGATATAGGAGTATCCAATATACTATCTCCTGTTTCTGCCTCAATACTTTCTTCAACTGAACCAGTAATTGTAGAAATAACTAATTATGGTGGTGCAGATCAATCTAATTTTGATGTTTCTTATGAATTTAATGGAGATACCATTATAGAAACTATTTCTGGACCAGTTTCTGCAAATTCTACATTTGAATACACTTTTAATCAAACAATTGATTTATCCTTTAGCGGGGACTATGAAATTACAGCAACAACATTACTAGAAAATGATTCAGATAGTTCAAATAATTCATTTACTGTTACTATTTCTGTGAACTGTCCTGAAGAGTATAGTTTACCAATTATTTGGAAAGATGATTTTGAGTGCTATGATCCATACGCTATTAGTGATATTGGTGACTGGTTAATTTATGATTACGACGGAGGAACAACATGGGGTGCAAATGCGGTTGATTTTGATAACGAGGGTTATGTTGGTGCAGGAATTATTTTTAATTATCCTTTAAGTGGAACTACAGACGATGTTTGGAACACACATCAAGGAGATCAAGGTTTATATTTCTTTGCTTCTGGCGCTAATAGTACTACATTTCCAAATGATGACTGGATGATTAGTCCTGAATTTAATGTTGATGGAGTTAGTTCACCAATACTTAGTTTTTGGGCTAAGTCATTAACAGATCAATACGGCTTAGATAGATTTCAAATTGGTATTGGCAGTACGACAAATCCATCTGATTTTACAATTATTTCCGATGGAGGAGCTTATGAAGAAGCTCCACTTGAGTGGACACAATACGAATATGATTTAAGTGCATATGAAGGCCAAACTGTAAGAGTAGGGATACATTGTGTTAATAATGACTCTTTTGTCTTACAAATGGATGAATTTAAAGTCGAAGGTACATTAGGAATTGAAGACAGCTTTCTATATGACTCAGAATTTAAAATTATTTCTCAAGAAAATAATCAGTTTAATATCAGTTTAAGTACAACTTACAATGAAAATATATCATTTAGTTTATACACTATTTCTGGTCAAACTTTAGTATTTAATAATATATCAAAAGATTCTGACAAGTATATCTATGACTTAGATATGTCATATGCTGCATCTGGGATTTACTTAGTAAAAATGGGTAATTCATCAATTGGGTTTAAAACAGGGAAAATAATAGTAAAATAAGTTTAAATAATTTGATAATAATTTTTGATACAATTTATTACCTTGGCTTAACCAAATCATTTAGTTATGAACCTTTTTAAAAAATTACTGCCATTATTCTATCTATTTAGCTTGATCAGCTTTTCTCAAGTTACTAACGAAGGTCTTCCTTCAAGTTGGTTTTTAGTATCAGATGATTTATCGATAGTTGAAGCCAATATATTACCCTCTTTTGATCTTCAGGCTATCAAAGATGAAGATAAAACAAACGATTATTTATTTGATAAGCCATGGAGATTCGGCTACATGCATAGTGTTGATTATGGATTTCAAGACGGTAAATGGGATATTTTAGATAATGGGGATAGAATTTGGAGAATACTAATATCTTCAGAAGGAGCTTTGTCTTTAAATTTCATTTTTGATAATTTATTTATTCCCAAGGGAGGTTCTTTATACTTATACAATGATGACCATTCAGATTTATTAGGCGCTTATACAAGTGATCAAAATCAAGAAGGTGGTGTTCTTGGAACTTGGCTTGTTAAAGGGGATTCAGTATGGATTGAATATTACGAACCATTAAGCGTCCAAGGCCAAGGAACATTACATATAGCAAAAGCTACTCATGGTTATAGAAATGCAGACACTTTCAATGAGGCTAAAGGATTAAATGATTCAGGAAATTGTAATTTAGATGTTGATTGTTCTATCGGAGAAGATTGGGAAGAATTAAAAGAACATAATAAAAGATCTGCAGGAATTTTACTGTCAGGTGGATCAGGATTCTGTTCTGGAGCCTTAATAAATAATACCCAAAACGACGGAACTCCATATTTTTTAACAGCTAATCATTGTTACAGTAATCCAGCTTCATGGGCTTTTAGATTTGGATGGATTAGTCCCAATACTGTTTGTGCAACTACAGAAAATAGCTCTAATGGACCAACAAATATGACTATTAGTGGTGCTACCTTAAGAGCAAGAGATGCAGGTTCTGACTTTGCTTTAGTTGAAATAAATAGTGAAATTCCTGAGGACTGGGATAGAGTTTTTGCAGGTTGGGATAAATCTGATAACTTCCCTGAATTTCAAGTAGGAATTCATCACCCTTCTGGAGATGTTATGAAGGTTTGTAGAGATGACGATCCTGCAACAAAAGAAGTTAATGCTGGTGCTCAAACTTGGGAAATAGTTGGTGGTTTACTAGGTGGCTGGGAAACAGGTGTTACAGAGCCAGGATCATCTGGATCTCCGTTATTTGATCATGATGGAAGAATAATTGGTCAATTGTTTGGAGGTGGAGCAGCATGTTCAGGGACTAATGATAATAATTTATATGATTACTACGGAAGAGTTGGAGTTTCTTGGGAGGGAGCGGGTACTTCATCTACTAGATTAAGAGACTGGTTAGATCCTCAAAATAGTGGTAACGATACAATGGACCCTTACCCAGCATTAACTGTTTATCCTTATGATTCAGGTATTTCAAGTATTGACTCTCCTTTAGATGGTGCTTTAACGTCTACGGAGGTTGTTACAGTGACTATAACAAATTATGGAGAAAACTCAATCTCAAATTTTGATGTTTCTTATCAAGTTGATGGAGGTTCAATAGTAACAGAAATTTTTACTGGAACTATCTTGACAACAGAAACTGCTCAGTACTCATTTAGCACTACAGTAGATTTATCTGTAATTGGATCTACTTATAGTATAGAAGCTTACACCTCACTTACTAATGACGGGGATATAGAAAATGATTCATTATTAGTAGAAGTAACTCATCTTAATCCTAATGATTTAGGAATTTCTGAAATAACATCTCCTATTTCTGGAACGAATCTATCTGTTAATGAATCCGTTATTATTGTTATTACCAACTATGGTTCATCTTCACAATCTAATTTTGAAGTCTCATATGAAATTAATGGCGTTATAGTAATAGAAACTGTTTCGGGTCCATTGGAAGGAAACACCTCTATTAGCTATACATTTAATGAATCAGCTGACTTATCTGCATTTGGCATTTATGATTTTGTTGCAACGGTTTATCTAGATAATGATGCCGACAATTCAAACAATTCAGTATCCTCTAACATTACTAATGCTAATTGTAGCCCAGTTGGAGATCTTTCTTATGGAGATGGATTTCAGTTATTTCAACTAGGAGATATAAACAATAACACTGGGGAAGGTGGAGTTGGATATGAAAATTTCACAAACTTGTCTACTGATCTAGAGCAAGGTGCTTCGCACCAATTAACTGTTACAACAGGTTACGGAAATCAATACATTAGAGTTTGGATTGATTTTAATGATGACTACATATTTTCTTTGGATGAACTAGTAGTAGATAATTTCGTTATGGCGCCTGGAGGAGGAGCAGGAACTTACACTGAAACTATGCAATTAGTAGTTCCAGAAACTGCTGCATTAGGGGAGCATGTAATGAGAGCAAAAACTAATTGGAACGCATCAGTACCTGATGATGCATGTGAAGAGACTACATACGGAGAGACTGAAGATTACATGGCAAATATTGTTGAAAGTTTAGGTACAGACAATATTCAAATTGAAAATATATCAATTTATCCAAACCCTATTATTAATATGCTTAATGTTAACATTGGAGCTAATAGTGATTTAAATTATTCAATATTTAATATCACGGGTCAAATTATTTTTAAAGGTAGGTTTACAAGTTCTAATAATAGAGTTGATTTTTCAGATTTATCAAAAGGAGTTTATTTTCTTCAAGTACTCGACACTCAACTAAATAAACAAAATAGTTATAAACTAATTAAAAAATAATATAATTAATAAAAAAAAGGGAAGCTGTTTAGCTTCCCTTTTTTTATCTAAAAATTAGCTTTTAGTTGAACGCTACCATTATGAATAGCTGAGTTATTGTCTGATTTTCTAGCAAAATAATTTAAGTTTAAATCTACACTTTTAGTAACTTTCTTTTGAATACTTAATGTCCATGTTAAATTATTCCCAGATTGCAACCCTTCCATCATTATATATCCAATAATTGAATTGGGATTTCCTTTAAACTTATTTTTATAGTAGTTCAATTCACCATTAATTGCTAGTTTATTCTTATTAGAAAAAGTACTTGAAATACCAAACTTATTTTGTGTTAGTGTTTCAAAATTACTAATTAGGTTTTCTTTGTTTGAATATTGATAATAAATGTCTATTTTATTATTGTCTTGTATAAAATAACTTAATTTTGGGCCATATTTTACCTCATTAAAAGTATAGTTTTTGCTTTCAAAATTTTCACTTTTACTATTCTTATTTTCAAAAGTAACAGCAGAAGAAAAAAGGATTCTATTTAATTTATGTTTAAAAGTTAATTGATGACTTAATAAATCATTTTCAATATTTCCAAATGACAAACTATTTTTCGACCTATTATTTGTGAAGTTATAAGTTGTAGAATAATATTGTTTTCCTCTGTTAAAAAACAAGCTGTTTCTTAAGTTCATAGTTAATCCAAGTAAATTTTTTGATGATATCTTGAAAGGGTTTAAATCAAACTGATTATTTTCTTGAGCGCTTTGCTTTTGTATTAAGTATTGAGTTTGATTTTGAAAGTGTGATAATATTTTTTTAAATTTTAATTTATCTTTTGCCCATTTTTTGAAATTAATATTTAAGGATTGACTAAACTTATTTTGATAGGTTTTAATGAACTTTTGATTGGGTAATAACACTCTAAGATATATACCCTCATCTTCAAATTGTGCAATCTCAAATTCCTCTAGTTCCTGTATATTATTTTCGTTAATATCAATCCACTTATAATTGCCAACCCCAGGTTCTACTTCTATAAAAGTATACTCTTGTTGAGCTAAATTTCCTGAATTTGTCTCATATAAAATATTTATTTTTATTATATCATTTGAACTTTTTTTGAAAAAATTAATTCTTGAATTTAAAAATTTCTCTTTCCTCACTCCATTCGTCTTATTTAGGATTCTATAGTTCCCATATATAGAAAGTCTAGTATTTGTGTCATTTATTAATTGAGTATTAACACTAAAATTATTAGATGTATTTACTTTTTGAATTATACCGTCAACAACACTATCATTTATTATGTGATTATAACCAATTTCAACAAATACATTTTCCATTTCACCAAATCCACTTATAGCCCCATAGGATTTATGTTTATGACTATTTAAGTTTAATGAATCTGATATTATATTTCTTTTAGAATTATCTTCATAATCTAAATTTATCTTTGTCCAGTTCTCCTTGTTATTTAAACTAATCGTATTATAACTTCTTGTAAAGTTAGACTCAATTAACTGAGATTTTGATTTCATAAAGCTACTTGNTGAACCAATATTTATATTATTTAGTTCATATTTTAAAACAGCATTATGTTTATTACCTTTAAAANTATCAATAAACTCTAAGTTNTGAAATTTATATTCAACAGATCCTGTATTTTTTTTCGAAACTACTAACTCAGCAGAAGATTGATTTTGAGTCTTGTTAAATTGATTATTTATATCCAGTAGTGTTGAATCTAAGTTCCAGTCTCTTAAAAACTCTGTATTGTAATTGTTTTCTATTGATCTAAAATCTTTGTCAACATGTTTGTACTCTATTTTATTTATAATTTTAAGATCATTTCTGTTTATTAGTGAGTTATTTAACTCTATTTTAGTTGCTATTCCAGTATTATCATCATCGTTAATAGTAGAAAATAGATTTTTATCACTAATACTATTTGCTAGTTCAAAATTTATTCCAGAATTCTCATTAATTTGATATTGTCCATTTATTATGGCAAGTTGAATTTTCTCGGGGGCCATTAAATTTACTATGGGCTCATAATTTCCCTGTTTATTTTCTAAAATTGGCGCTATGTATTCGTAAATATTTGATATTGCACTTGTATTGACCAATGAATAATTTCCTTTATTCTCTCCTACATAGCTGAATTTTATTGAATACAGTTCTTCATTTGGGTTATTCGAAAATTCGTAAAACTCTACATTATTTTCAGTTATTTTTTTATATAAAATTCTGTTTTCATCAAATTCTGTTTCTATTATTGAAGAGGATTGCATTAGTTCTAAATCATCTCCTGCTAGACTTAATGTTTCAATATTTTCTGCATTTAAACTTTGTTGCAGTTGTTGATTTTTCAAATCATTCTCATTATAAATCATCACATTTAAATTCATTCTCTCAGTATTAAATTCTGCTCCACCGTAAGCCATGAACCTTGAATAATTACTATCACTTATTTGATAATCAATTTTCACTCTCATTTCTGATCGAATAGGGTATGTTGTGTTGAAAATAACCTCACCTGCATTATAGTTAATTACATAATCTCTATTTTCTCCTCTCTGTAATAATATTCCATCTACATAAATTTTTTCACTTCCAGAAACAACTAAAATATATAGTTCTCCTTGGCCTCCTTGAATTTTGTAAGGCCCTTGATTGCCATCTTGAACTCGTATATTACTACTTTTAAACTGCCCTTTTACAATAGCACCAGATACGTATGCATTATCTCTTTCATTAATTTTAGCAGATACTAATAGTCCTTGAATTCTTTTTTCAAATCTTCCAAAATATGTGCTTGAATTTTTTAAATCAATATCTCCTGCTCTTATTTTCCACTTTTCACTTTTTAGTTCGATAAAAATTTGATCAAATTCGTCTAGTTTCTGTGAATAACCCCCATCCTGAANTGGAATATTAGCATCTTGTATAGAAGCTGTTACTTCTACTTTGCTATTAAGTTTACCAAATATTTGTAAATCTAACTCACTATTTAGTACAGCATTTCGATTATTTCCTAAATTTATTCCCCTTGATATACTTCCTTTGGTATTAAGACCTTCAAATGGATTATTGTTTACCTTAATGTTTGATTTGGAAATTTTGTACAGCTTATCAAGATTACTTGTACTTTGAGTTATTATATCTTGACTTAAAAAGTTATATTCTTTAGTTATAAATTCTGGATAGTAAATACTGTCTAATTTTTCATCATTAAAATTGATTTCTAAATCAATAGTATCATTCAAAATAGTTTTTTGATTTGATAAATTTATATCATTTGCAAAAACATTTATAGTACATAAAATAAAAATCAGATTAAAGAAAATCTTCATAGTATATGATTAAACTCTAAATTATCTTAATTATTTTATATTTTTTGTTAAAACTTATGATCTAATCTAGTAATTAATTATATGATTATATATTTTAGTAAAATGAAAATAATATCATATAACGTTAATGGAATTAGAGCAGCTATAAAAAAAGGTTTTATAGAATGGTTAGTTCATGAATCTCCAGATGTAATTTGTTTACAAGAAATTAAAGCATTGAAAGAGCAATTAGATTTAGGTTTATTTGTTGATGCTGGGTATAAGTATAATTATTGGTTTAGTGCTAATAAGAAGGGTTATAGCGGGGTTGCAATTTTAAGTAAAACTAAGCCTAATCACGTTGAATATGGTACAGGTATTGAATCAATGGATTTTGAGGGTAGAAATATCCGAGCTGATTTTGATGACTTTTCAGTTATGAGCCTATATCTTCCNTCTGGAACTAATCTTTTAAGACTAGATCATAAGCTCAATTATATGAAAATGTTTAAAGAATATATTGATGAGCTTAAATCCTCATTAAATAAATTAATAATTGCTGGTGACTATAATATTTGTCATAAAGAAATAGATATACATGATCCTGTGCGCAATAAAAATGTCTCTGGTTTTTTACCAATTGAAAGAACATGGCTAGATAGTTTTATCTCTAGTGGTTTTGTAGATTCTTTTAGGCAAATAAATGATTCTAAAGACATGTATAGTTGGTGGAGTTATAGAGCAAATTCCAGACAAAATAATAAAGGTTGGAGAATTGATTACGCAATGGTGACTGAAAATTTAAAACATAATATTACAAATGCTAAAATTCTTAATCAGGTAAAACATAGTGACCATTGCCCAGTTCTTGTAAATTTAAAATTTTAATTAATGAAATATAATAAGATTCCACATACAGAAATTAAAGTAAGTAAGATTTGTTTAGGAACTATGACATGGGGAAACCAAAACAGTGAAAAGGAAGCTTTTGAACAGTTAGATCTCTCTGTTGAAAGGGGTGTTAATTTTATTGATACAGCAGAACTTTATCCGGTTCCAGCAGAAGCTAAAACAAGTGGTAGAACTAGTGAAATAATTGGAAAGTGGTTAAGAAAAAAGAAAAATAGAGATAAGTTGGTTATCGCAACTAAAATTGCTGGACCAGGAGATTACACAAAACATATTCGAACAGGTGGTTTTTCTCCAAAATCTATAGAAGATGCTATAAATAAGAGTTTAAAAAGACTTCAAACAGATTACATTGATTTATATCAATTACATTGGCCAGAGAGAAGTACTAATTTTTTTGGAATTAGAGACTACAAGCATAACTATAAAGATAAATGGAATGATAATTTTAATGAAATATTAAATTCATTAGATGGTTTTGTTAAGCAAGGAAAAATTAGAAACATCGGTATCTCTAATGAGAAATCATGGGGTGCCATGCGTTATATTGAAGAGTCTAATAAAT
>JGI20154J14316_10003583_pt1 | contig 12420 bp, 14 predicted proteins | sample COG_04_FD_14316 | JGI IMG/M metagenome (IMG submission 14316) | reverse complement strand
CATCTGATTGGCATTTAGGCGGCATTGATGCAGGCCTATCGGGATGCGTCTGGGCATTGGGTCAGCATGGGCAGAAGTGTCTCAAAGGGCACAATAAACGCATTCTTGACCGTCTTCGGGAAGCGAAGGTGCCACATTGGGTCAGACAAAGGTTGCCGCTGCTGACGCGCAATGGCGAGGTGGTCGCAATCCCCGCACTGCCGGAGTGGGGTTTAAAGCAAGCGGTGGCAGAAGGATTCTCAGCGGCCAAAAATAGCGCAGGATGGCGAGTGTCTTTGACCCGAGTCTAATCCGGTAGGCGGAATTTATATTGAGCCAAAGCGTCGTCGGTGGTAGTCTATAAACCCATCTCGGGCGGGTCCTTCCGCCTGATCAACAGAGATGGAAATTCTATGAGCCGTTTAATATTCGTCACAGGCGGAGTGGTTTCCTCGCTAGGAAAAGGCCTGACCGCAGCCTCTTTGGGCGCTGTTTTAGTGTCTCGCGGTCTCAAAGTGACGATGCAGAAGCTGGATCCGTATATTAACGTTGATCCGGGCACCATGAGCCCATTGCAGCATGGTGAGGTGTTTGTCACGGCCGATGGCACCGAGACCGATCTGGATTTAGGTCATTACGAGCGTTTCGTACAGACCCGAATGACTCGGAAGAATAATTTCACCACGGGCAAAGTCTACGCGGATGTGATTGCGCGTGAGCGCCGAGGGGAATATCTGGGCGCAACAATCCAAGTCATTCCGCACATCACAGATGAGATCAAATCCAGAATACTGCAGGTGGCAGAAGGGTTTGATGTTGCGTTGATCGAGATCGGCGGCACCGTCGGCGACATTGAAAGTCAGCCTTTCCTAGAGGCCGCTCGGCAGCTTCGTTTTGAGATGGGCTCTTCCCGCGCATTATTAATGCATTTGACGCTGGTGCCCTATATCGCAACCGCGGGTGAGACCAAAACCAAGCCAACGCAACATTCCGTTAAAGAGCTCCGTTCCGTGGGTATGCAACCCGATATTCTAATTGTTCGCTCTGATCACGAAATCCCAAAATCGGCCCGCGACAAAATCGCGCTCTTTACCAATGTTGAGCTCGATGCCGTGATTCCGTTGTTGGATGCCAAAAGTATTTATGAAATCCCGGCTCGACTGGCAGAAGAGCGCCTTGATGAAATCGTTGTACAAAAGCTTGGCTTCGATGTGCCGCCGGCGGATTTGTCAGATTGGCAGCGGGTTTTAGACTTGCAGCAGAACCCAAAGCATCAGATTCATCTGAAGATGGTTGGCAAGTACATGGACTTGTTGGACGCTTATAAGAGTTTGAATGAGGCATTAACCCACGCCGGAATTCACTCTGAAACGAAGGTGAACATCGACTTTGTTGATTCCGAACGGGTCGAGGCGGAAGGCGTTGAGATTTTAGCCGGTGCGGACGCTGTTTTAGTGCCGGGCGGGTTCGGCGGTCGGGGTTTTGAAGGTAAAATTTTGGCAGCCGGTTATGCTCGCCGTAACAAAATCCCTTACCTGGGTATTTGTTACGGCCTGCACGCCGCGATTATTGAATTCGCGCGGGATGTCGCAGGTCTCAAGGGCGCCAATAGTACGGAAGTAGATCAGAATACGCCCCATCCCATCATTGGGTTGATTACTGAATGGGTTAACGAGGCAGGTTTGACAGAAACCCGCTCGTTGGACTCAGACCTAGGCGGGACCATGCGGATGGGTGAGCAGGAATGTGTGCTGACTGAAGGCTCGATTGCCCGAGCGGTCTATGGTGAAGCGCGGATTAAAGAGCGTCATCGTCATCGCTTTGAGGTCAACCCAAGCTATGTTTCAGAACTTGAGCAAGCTGGGCTTCGTATTGCTGGGGTGTCGAAGGATCAGTCATTGGTCGAAGTGATCGAGGTGGTGGATCATCCGTGGTTTGTCGCCTGTCAATTTCATCCTGAATTCACGTCAACACCTCGGGGCGGTCATCCCTTGTTCTTGAATTTTGTAAAGGCGGCGCTGGCTGAGAAAATTGCGCGCGCTGGGTTGGCTGAGGCGTAAATTTAAGGCCGATAACGGCAATCGTGATCTAAATTGGATCGTGCGGGTTAAGAGCGAGATAAAGCATGGATTTATGCGGATTTGAAGTCAGTCAACAATCTCGGTTTTTTCTGATTGCAGGCACCTGCGTCGTTGAGTCCGAGCAAATGGCGCTCGATACGGCGGGACCCTCAAAGAAATTTGTGATCAGCTGGGCATTTTTTTAATTTATAAGTCCTCGTTTGACAAAGCCAACCGTTCGTCAAAAGACAGCTATCGTGGGCCCGGTATCGCCGCGGGTTTGAAAGTGCTCCAGACGGTTCGAGATACCTTAGGACTGCCGGTTTTGACCGATGTCCATGAAGATACCCCCCTTGATGAGGTCAAAGAGGTTGTCTCGGTCCTGCAAACCCCTGCATTTTTGTGCCGACAAACAAACTACATCCAAAAGGTTGCGTCCCTTGGTTTGCCGGTGAACATTAAAAAAGGACAGTTCCTTGCGCCTTGGGATATGACGCATGTGGTCGATAAAGCCAAAGCAACCGGAATGACAAAATTATGGTTTGTGAGCGGGGCGCAAGCTTTGGCTATAATAATCTGGTGTCGGATATGCGGGCGCTGCCGGTGCTGGCCGCGACGGGCTGTCCGGTTGTCTTTGATGCAACCCACAGCGTACAGCTGCCAGGCGGACAGGGCGCGACGTCCGGCGGGCAGCGAGAAATGGTGCCCGTTTTAGCGCGGGCCGCGACCGCGGTTGGTGTTCAGGGACTGTTTATGGAAACCCATCCAAATCCAGATCAGGCTTTGAGTGATGGTCCAAACTCTTGGCCGCTTGGGGATATGAAGTCGTTGTTAGAGCGCNTAGTGGCAATCGANTCAGTGATCAAGACAGGCTAATAACAATAAGCGAGAGGTCGCCGGGCAAAAGGGTGCGTGGCAGTGACGCGAGATCAAGGAAGGTTATGACAAGCATTACCGATGTACGAGCAAGAGAAATACTCGACTCCAGGGGCAATCCAACCCTTGAAGCTGAGATAGAGTTGGCAGATGGCAGCATCGGCCGTGCTGCCGTGCCCTCTGGCGCATCCACGGGTTCTCGAGAAGCGTTAGAGTTACGGGATAATGATCCCGCTCGCTATGGCGGCAAGGGCGTTCTAACCGCCGTTCAAAATGTGAACACTTTGATCCGAGAAGCCCTGCTGGATCATGAGGTCGAAGACCAAGCGGCACTCGATCAGGTCATGCTGACGGTTGATGGCACCGACAATAAAGGCCACTTGGGGGCCAACGCCATGTTGGGCGTCTCGCTTGCCGCGGCTCATGCCGCAGCACAGGCCAAAGGGGTTGAGCTGTACGAACATATCGCGGATTTAGACGCAACCGGCGGCCGGTATAGCATGCCGGTGCCGATGATGAACATTCTAAACGGGGGCGAGCATGCGGATAACAATGTCGATATCCAGGAATTCATGGTGCAACCGGTTGGGGCCGGGTCCTTTTCCGAAGGTTTGCGGATGGGGGCTGAGATTTTCCATGCCTTAAAGGATGTTTTAAAGCGCGCTGGACTATCGACCTCGGTCGGTGATGAAGGTGGCTTTGCGCCGAACTTGGCGAGTAATCAGGCGGCCCTGGATATGATCATGTCAGCGATTGAATTGGCGGGCTATCAGGCCGGTAAGGAAATTTATTTGGCATTGGATTGCGCAGCCAGTGAGTTCTATCAAGATGGACAGTATCACCTCGCTGGAGAAGGGCGGCATTTTGACAGCCAGCAATTCTCCGATTATTTAAAAACCCTGGTAACGAGCTATCCTATTATCTCGATTGAAGATGGATTAGACGAAAGCGATTGGTCCGGTTGGCGTTACCTGACGGACCAACTGGGGGATCAGTGTCAGCTGGTTGGCGATGATTTGTTTGTGACCAATCCTTCGATTCTCGCGCGGGGGATCTCCGAAGGTGTGGGGAATGCCATCCTGATTAAGGTGAATCAGATTGGCACCTTGAGCGAAACGATGGCGGCAATTCAGATGGCGCGGGAAGCTGGGTATGCGTCTGTCATTTCTCATCGTTCGGGCGAAACGGAAGACACGTCGATTGCGGACTTAGCGGTTGCGACATCGGCGGGACAGATTAAAACAGGCTCTTTGTGCCGCTCAGATCGGGTGGCGAAATACAATCGCTTGCTCCGGATTGAGGATCGCTGCCATGCTGTTTATAAAGGGGCATTAGAATTTAGGAATTTGAGGGTTTAGCGATTCTAAATTTAGTAAAAATCTTAAGTGCGGTATTGCTCTTGCTGGGCTGCTTCCTCCAAGTACGGCTTTGGACCGGGGAGGGCAGTTACGCGCATGTTGTGGCGCTGCAGACGCAGCTCGAAACAAAAACCTTTGACAATGAAATCAAGGCGTCTAGAAATCGGTTGCTACGGGCTGAGATTATTGATCTTCGTCAGGGGCTCGATGCGATAGAAGAAAGAGCTCGAACTGAGTTTGGATTGATCAAAAAAGATGAGACTTTTATTTTACTCATCGATGACTGAGTAGGCTTTATGCACAACCCGCTTTCGAGATTGTATGTCGTTGTTCCGGCGGCAGGGACGGGTCAGCGCATGGGTTCAGCGGTGCCCAAGCAATACCTTGAACTCAATTCAGGTCAAACCGTCCTGGGCATGACCGTGTCCAAGCTCCAATTGCTTCGCCCGGAGCGGTTGGTGGTTGCGCTGCATGCTGCCGACACATGGTTTGATGATTTGCATCTCAGCGGGGTGGATCGAGTCGTTGGCGGCGAGAATCGGGCGGCCTCTGTATTGTCTGCGCTGACGGCAATCGATGCGCGCGATGATGATCTCATTTTAGTGCATGATGCGGTGCGACCGTGCGTTCGGGTCGCAGACATCAACCGCTTGATTGATCTTGCGCGGGACCATGCAGAAGGCGCGCTGCTGGCGACGCCGGTGATTGACACCTTAAAGCGAGTAACGGATCAACAAGTGACTGCAACGGTCGATCGCAGCCAGCTTTGGCAGGCGCAAACGCCTCAGATTTTCAGGTTCGAGCTGCTCAAGCGCGCGCTGCTGGCAGCGCCTGCTGCAACGGATGAGGCCTCGGCCGTTGAAGCGCTGGGTATTTTGCCCAGAATCTGTCGGGGCCGAGCCGATAATCTCAAGATTACGACCAATGAGGATTTAGCCATGGCGCGATTTATAGTCAGTAGTGCGCCGCAATGATGCGGATTGGTCAAGGCTTTGATGTGCATGCCTTTGCGCCGGTTGGGTCAGCCACGCAGTTTGCTTTGGGCGGCATATCAATTCCAGACGACCGAGGGGTGATTGCCCATTCGATGGGGATGTACTGCTGCACGCTTTGATGGATGCCATTCTGGGGGCCCTCGGTTTAGAAGATATTGGCCATCAGTTCCCCGACACCGATCCAGCCTATCAAAATGCCGATTCGCGTGACTTACTTAAAGCCGTTGTCCAGCTCATGCGCGANGCTGGGTTTTCGGTGATCAACGTCGATGCCACCGTGTTGCTCGAGGCGCCCAAGGTCAAGCCGTATCGGCCTTTAATGATTGCNGCCATTGCCGAAGGNTTAGGCTGTGATGTGAGCTGCGTCAGCGTCAAGGCGACCACCACCGAAAAACTGGGTTTTGTGGGACGAGGTGAAGGGCTTGCGGCGCAAGTGGTTGTTTTGCTCTCGGCGAATCGTGCGTGAGCTTTTCTTTGGATTTCCCACGGCTGTATGGCGAGCCGGAAGCGCATGGGGTGATTCGCGCTCGCAGCGAAGATTTCCAGGTCAAAGAGCTTTCCCTGCCGGCAAGTGAAGCGGGTGAACACAGTTACCTTAGAATAAAAAAGCAGGATACCAATACCCACTGGGTGGCCTATCAAATTGCAGCCCTAGCAGGGGTTGCTGACCAGGAAGTTGGCTATGCTGGCCGCAAAGATCGTTATTCGATTTCCGAGCAGGCGTTTACCTGCTACCTGCCTGGCCGCGAAGCGCCGGATTGGATGACGTTGAATGATGATTTGATTCAGGTCCTACAAGTCAGTCGCACGCAACGAAAGTTAAGGAAAGGCGACCTCGAAGGAAACCGGTTTAAGCTCCGCTTGCGTGAGGTTGATGGCTGCTTGGCGTCTCGACTTGACCGGCTGGCCGATCAGCCCGTGCCGAATTATTTCGGGGCGCAGCGATTTGGTTTTCAGGGCGCGAATCTGGCGCTGGCCGAGCGTCTGGTGGCGAACCCGAAGGCCCGTCTGAAGCAGCGCGATATGGTTTTATCCGCTATGCGGGCCTACTTATTCAACCTCTATCTGGCGCGGCGCGTCGAGGAGCATGAGGCCGTGGATTTGGCGGCCGATGGGCCGCTCTACGGTCGCGCGCGTGATCCTCAAGGGGGCGAGGAATTTTTAAATGAGGCTTTGACATCGTGGCTATCGGTTTTTCATTTGAATCGAATGAAGGCTGCAAGGCGCAAGCTCTGGCTGACGCCACTTGAGTTCGAATGGCATCGCGAAGACAATGACTTCGTGTTGGCTTTCACTCTGCCTCCGGGGTGTTACGCCACGAGCGTGTTGCGAGAAGTATTAATCTACAAGGATGGGTCGAGTGGTCGTTAAACTGGATGTGAGCGGGGTCGGTATGACGTCCCAACGTACCCGAAATCGTTTGACCGACCGGCTGCGAGAGCAAGGTATTGTCAATGAGGCGGTTTTGCAGGTGATGGCCTCAACACCACGGCATTTGTTTGTGGATGAAGCGCTTGCGCATCGCGCCTATGAAGATACCGCGCTGCCGATCGGCAATAGCCAAACAATTTCTCAGCCGTACATCGTGGCTCGAATGACCGAGTTGTTACTGCAGGATGTGCCACCAACGTCGGTTTTAGAGGTGGGCACCGGTTCAGGTTATCAGACGGCTATTTTGGCGCAGTTGATGGATCAGGTTTTCACGGTTGAGCGAATATCGGCATTGCTGGATCGCGCTTTAGGCCGCTTCAGACAGTTGGGATTGCATCAAATCAAAAGCAAATATGATGACGGCCATCTTGGCTGGGCGGAGAAAGGGCCGTTTGATGCCATTATCGTGACTGCGTCACCACGAGAAGTGCCGGCGGCGTTGCTTGCGCAATTGCGAGCCGGTGGCCGGTTGATCATTCCGGTTGGGGATGCCGAGACGCAAACCTTGACCCTCGTTACACGCGGTGACGATGGCTTTGAAACAACCTTGGTTGAACCCGTTCGGTTTGTCCCTTTGCTGGGTGGAAAGTTGTGAGCGGGTCGACGGGTTTTTTGAAGATTTTGGTGACGGGCTTAATAATGGGTATGGCCGAGGTGGTGCCGGGTATCTCCGGTGGCACGGTGGCTTTTATATCCGGCTACTACGAACGCCTGCTAACGGCGCTCAGTCGAATTCGGTTTGATTTGGTTCGCAGGCTATTGCAGCAAGGCCCTTTAAACGTATGGCAGCATTTAGATGGCACTTTTTAATGGTGTTATTTGGCAGCATGGTGGTCTCGGTGGTTGCGTTTGCCGGGCTCATTAAAACGGCGCTGGCAGAGCAGCCTATCATGATGTGGTCGTTCTTTTTTGGTCTCGTGCTGGCCTCATCTTTTCTTATGCTTCGGCAGGTCGAGCGCAAACAAGCCGCGCAACTTATCGTACTGGCAGTGGGTTTGGCAGTGGGTTTGGTGTTGCAGCGTCTGGTACCGGTTACCGTTGTGCCAACGCCTGCCATGCTGTTTCTGGGCGGCGCCATTGCGGTGTGCGCCTGGATCCTACCGGGTATATCCGGTAGTTTTTTACTTTTGCTCCTTGGGCTCTATGGCGGCGTGATCGATGCGGTTGCGAACTTGAGACTGCTTGAGCTTGCACCACTGGGATTGGGGGCTTGATCGCTTTCGCAAACGTTCTGAAGCTTTTATTTCATCGCGCCAAAGATTGGATACTCATGTTTTTGACCGGGCTGATGTTGGGTACGTTGGTTCGACTCTGGCCTTGGCAGCAAGTCCTGCAGTATCAACTTCAGGCAGGCGCCACAGAAAAACGCCCGTTGATTTCTGAACCCGTGTGGCCGACTGCCTATGAAAGCCTCACCGGTCAGCCAGCCGAAATCGTCTTAGCGTTATCGGCACTCTGCGTGGGTGGTGCTGCCGTCGTGCTCTTTGAACGATTTGGCGTAAGGACACAGGTCGGTGCCGTTTAAACTCGACACCCATCGTTTCTGCTTGGCGGCGCTGATGTTGTGCGCCGCGCTCTTGGTGAGTGGCTGTCAATCCAATGGCGCCCCGGCGCCGGTTGCCAACATTGGTGAACGGGGTAAAACGCACATTGTTCAGAAAGGCGATACCCTGTACTCGATTGCTTGGCGCTATGGTCTAGATCATGGACGGCTAGCTCAAATTAATCGAATTCGGAAGCCCTACACCATCTACGCCGGGCAGCGGTTGAAGTTGGCGGGTGTTCCGGCTCGATTGTCGTCGAAATCGAAGGCGTCGTCGGATAAGCCAGCGGCTAAGAAATCTGCGGCGCCCAAAACGGTGTATACCGCAAAACCCGTTTCGAAACCAAAACCTGCGTTTACGGCGAGTCGCTTGGCTTGGGCTTGGCCGGTCAATGGCAGGGTCATTTCGAAATTTTCATTGAGCGGCAGCGTCAATAAAGGGATTGATATCGAGGCAAAGGCGGGCACCCAGGTCAAGGCGGCAGAAGCTGGGAGCGTTGTTTATGCGGGTGGTAATTTAAGAGGTTACGGAAAGCTTGTGATTATCAAGCATGATGACGCGTTTCTGAGTGCTTATGGTAATAATGAGTCGTTATTGGTGAAAGAGGGTGAGACGGTAACGAAAGGTCAGGCCATTGCCCAAGTCGGTGCAAATGATGCAAAAGTCGAGATGCTGCACTTTGAAATTCGGCGACAAGGTCGGCCGGAAGATCCCGTCCGCCATTTGCCAAAACGCTAACGGCGGCGGGTCATCCTAGACGCAAAGACTAGCGTTCTAAGTGATCGATTTTTCCTTTGACCTCAGCCCATTCCTCAGCATCCTCTAAGGGATCTTTTTTCTCGGTAATGTTTGGCCAGATCTCGCACAGCTCNGCNTTAATTTCGAGGAAGGCCTGCTCAGCTTCGGGCAGCTCATCTTCTGAGAAAATGGCATCGATTGGGCATTCGGGTTCGCACAAAGCGCAATCGATACATTCGTCCGGGTTAATGACGAGAAAGTTAGGTCCCTCATAAAAACAGTCTACAGGGCAGACCTCCACACAATCTGTATGTTTACACTTAATGCACGCGTCACTGACTACGAATGTCATAAAACTGTTCCTTATCGTTATCTAAAAATTCGTTAAGAATAAAATGATGCTGACCGTGTTAGGTGTTCAGCGTAAAGCCCTATCCAGCATCCAATGCTCAAATGGCCGATGTGGGCGTAAATCCAGAGGGCATTCTATCAGCTTTTGTCGGGCTGACAACTCGCGCTTTAATGGGTTTCTTGTAATTGGTCTTTGAGCTCATAGAGCAAAGACAAGGCCTCCCGAGGGCTCAACTGATCGAGCTCGATACCAAGAATTTGACCTTGAAGCTTTAACAGTTTGGCATCCCCCTGAAACAGCTCCGACTGTTGCGGTGGGCTTGGCGGAGCGGGCGCTATTGACGGATCAATCTGTAACAATTCTTGACGCTCGAGCGAGGCCAGTTTCTCTTGCGCACTGGCAATGACGCGAGCTGGCAGTCCTGCCAGTTTGCCCACCTGAATGCCGTAGCTCTGATTAGCAGGGCCGGATTGCACGGCATACAGAAAAATAATGCGGTCTTCGACTTCGGTCGCCGTTAAATGCAGATTCTTGACCGTCTCAACGCGTTCAGGCAGTACCGTCAGTTCGAAATAATGGGTTGCAAACAAGGTCATGGCATTGATTTGTTCTGCAATATAGCAACCCGTCGCCCAAGCCAGAGACAGGCCATCGAAGGTTGAGGTGCCGCGGCCAATTTCATCCAGTAAGACAAGGCTTCGCTTGGTTGCATTGTTTAAGATGAGGGCGGTCTCAGACATTTCGACCATAAAGGTTGAGCGCCCGCTCGCCAGGTCATCGGAGGAACCGATGCGCGTGAAAATTCGGTCGATATCACCAATAATCGCTTGCTCAGCCGGCACCGGGCAGCCCGTCCGGCCTAAGAGCGCGATGATCGCTGTTTGCCGCATGAAGGTCGATTTGCCCCCCATGTTCGGCCCGGTAATGATGAATTGCCGCAAAGCATCATCAAACTGAACGCTGTTTGGCACAAAGGGCGCCTCTAGCATCGATTCGACAACCAAATGGCGACCATTTTCAATAATCAGCTCCGACTGGTAGGTCAACCCTGGCGGTGACAAGTTTAACGTGATGCCGCGTTCAGCGAAGTTGGCCAAGACATCTAGAATTGCCAGGCCCTCGGCTAGGCCTTTAAGGGGTGTAATCGCCTTGAGCAAATCGTCCAGAAGTTCATCATAGAGCTGTTTTTCTCGCGCAAGCGCCCGACTTTTACTGCTGAGGGCTTTATCCTCAAAGGTTTTAAGCTCCGGGGTGATAAAACGCTCGGCATTTTTAAGGGTTTGCCGCCTAACGTACGTGATCGGCGCTTGTTGTGCCTGAACTTTGCTTAATTCGATGTAGTAACCGTGCACTCGGTTGTAACCGACTTTCAATGAGCTGAGCCCAGTTTGCTCGCGCTCTTCCGTCTCAAGTTTGATCAAAAATGCCGCCGCGTGTTCGCTAATGGCTTTGAGTTCATCCAGTGCTGAGTCAAAGCCTTCTTGGATGACCCCGCCATCTCGCAGCACCACAGGCGGCACGGGCACAATCGCCTGGGTCAGCAGATTAGCAAGCACCGGTTGGGTTTGAACCAAGGTTGCAAGGTCGGTCACCATGGGTGCGTCAATAGCCTTCAAAACCGCACCGATCTCGGGTAACAAATTGAGCGTGTCTCGTAAGCGCGCAAGGTCTCTAGGGCGAGCGCTTTGCAGCGCGATTCTTGCAACGATGCGTTCAACATCGCCAGCGCCAGCGAGCACGTCTCTGAGCGCAGGAAGGCCGACTGCTGCTGCATCGCGCTGACCGCTTGCAGGCGCGCTTCAATCTGAATCGAGTCTCGCAGCGGCTGCGTGATCCAGCGCGCTAGTAATCGCGCGCCCATCGGGGTCTTGGTCTGATCCAGGACCGATAAGAGCGTATGCGCTCGGCCGCCTTGGAGGTTGACCACGAGTTCTAGGTTCCGTCTGGACGTGGGATCGATAATAATTGCGTCTTCGTTTCGAATGCGGCGCAGTTGTTGTAAGTGCGGTAGGTCTCGGCTTTGGGTTGCTTGCACATAGCCGAGCACGCAGCCGGCTGCGCGAATGGCAATGGGTTGATCCTCACAGTCAAAGGCAGCAAGATCCTGCACCCCAAATTGNTGCTTCAGCAGGCGCACCGNTTCTTGCTCGTCAAATTCCCAAATGGGTCGCGGTTTTAGGCCCCTCAAACCGAATACGGCGTTGGTTAATGAGGGATTATCTGGNATCAAAAGTTCCGCAGGATTCAACCGAGCCAGTTCACTCTTGAAATGGTCTTCTTGCTCGGTTTGAAGGACCTCAAACCGGCCGCTACTGACTTCCATTACGGCAAGCCCAAAAGTCATGTCCTCCTTGAAGGCAGCGCAAATCAGACTTTCTTGGTTGGCCTCGAGCAAGGCTTCATCGGTCAGCGTTCCGGGTGTGAGTATCCGGACCACTTTGCGTTCAACGGGGCCTTTACTCGTACTGGGATCGCCGATTTGTTCGCAGATCGCAACCGAGACCCCTTCGCGCACGAGCTTGCCGAGGTAGCCATCGGCTGCGTGATACGGCACGCCACACATTGGAATGGGTACGCCTGCAGATTGGCCTCGACTTGTTAGGGTAATATCAAGCAGGCTAGCCGCTGTTTTCGCGTCATCGTAAAACAGCTCATAAAAATCGCCCATTCGGTAGAACAATAGCGTGTCCGGGTGCTGGGCCTTGATGCTGAGAAATTGCTGCATCATGGGCGTATGGGCGTCGGTCGTCACAAAGCGTCACTGATTAAGAATCTGCCCCAAGGTTAGCAAACGGTTAAAAGTGCTGCATCCTTAAACTTCCCTAGATCGTGTTTTCGTGGGTTCAGAGTGTTGTAATTTATACTGTACGCATAACCAGTAGTCTGTTAGCATGTCGCAGTGCGCGAGCGCCAAGTGACGTTGTCAGTCTACTCGCGCGGCAAACGATAGGGTTATGTGAGACTTTAAAAAAAACCAAGGCGACCCAAAAAACCTAAGCGGTTAAGAAAACCTAAGCGATTAAGAAAACCTAAGCGGTTAAGAAAACCGGAGCCGTTAAGAAAACCGAAGGCATAAAAGAAAATTGA
>JGI20154J14316_10003580_pt1 | contig 12430 bp, 9 predicted proteins | sample COG_04_FD_14316 | JGI IMG/M metagenome (IMG submission 14316) | reverse complement strand
TGAGGTTATTGGCTTTGTGGTGGCATCTAACTGCCAATATAAATCGCCAATCGCCTATCCGGACAAAATCGATGCCGGCTTGCGGGTCAATAAACTGGGTAATAGCTCAGTGGAATACGGTATCGCGATTTTTAAGCAGGGCGCCGAAACCGCTTCCGCAGTCGGCACCTTCACCCATGTTTTTGTCAATCGCGCCACGGATAAGTCTGTGGCGATTCCAACTCAAATTAGGTCTGCTTTAGAGAAAATTTTGGCCTAATAAGCAGTTATCAGCTGCGCAAACGTATCAAACCCTCTTGAATTGTACTGGCAACCAGCCGGCCATCCCGCGAGAAAAACGAGCCGCGGCTTAGTCCCCGACTTTGGCTGCTGCGGGGACTGTCCATGCAGTAGAGCATCCATTCATCCACTTTAAATTCGTCGTGAAACCAGATGCAATGGTCTAGGGATGCTGCCTGGAGTTTGTTGTTCATAAAGTTGATTGCATGGGGCAGCAGTGAAGTGCCCATTAAACTGAAGTCTGAGGCATAGGCCAAAATGGCGCGCTGGAGGCCTGGATCCTGCTCTGTATCCGACAGCGATCCCGCTGCTTTTACCCAGACAAATTGTTCTGCTGGATGCGCAGTTGGATTCATCAGATCCACTGGATTCACTGTGCGCATTTCGATAGGGCGCAGCGCCGGGCGATGAGCTATAGCCTCTGTGTCGGCTTTGTCAGCCATCATTTCTCTAAGCTTGGCCCAGCGAATATTGTCATCTTCGAGACCTTCAGGTCCAACACAATCAGGCATATCCGCCTGATGGGATAGGCCTGGTTCCGCGACCTGAAATGACAGTTCGGTATTGAAAATAGCTTTGCCGCGCTGGGAGGCTACAACCCGGCGAGTGGTAAACGAGCCGCCATCGCGAATGCCATCCACCTGATACAGGATCGGCACGCTTGGGTCACCGGGACGCAAGAAGTAGGCGTGCTGTGAGTGCACCATGCGATCAGTTGGCACTGTGTCTTGAGCGGCACGCATAGCCTGGGCAAAAACCTGACCGCCAAACACACGCTTGTTATTGGTTTCTGGCGTAACGCCGCGATAAATTGTCTCGTCAATTTTTTCCAGCTTAAGAATATTCAGTAGTTGTTGCAGTGCTTCGCTCATGGAGGCTTTGTTCCTATGATTTGATCTGTTGGCGTTATTTCTCGGCAGTGTCTTGCGCGGCTACATAATGGCCGCTAGAGGGCCATTTTACTAGGGCAAAATAACACCTGATGATAGTTAAAATAAGCATAGCGACCTGCAAATACTTGAAAGTCACAATAACATACTGTAAGTTCAATTCATCAAAAATAGTCAGTGATTGCTGTCTTGGCAGTCGCTTTTTTAACCTTTTTATTTGTGTGACACAGCAGGAGACTAATGTGAGTGATTTACAAGCTTTCAGGCATGAAACCCGGGACTGGCTAGAGCAGAACTGCCCGCTATCAATGCGCCAGCCTACCAGCGGTGGCGACGATGCCTGTTGGGGTGGCCGCAACTACACATTTGCCAGCGAAGATCAAAAGCTGTGGATGGAGCGCATGGCAGCCAAAGGTTGGACTGCGCCGGATTGGCCCACCGAATACGGTGGCGGCGGTTTGGATAAAGGGCAGCGCAAGGTGCTTAAAGAAGAGATGGCCCGTATCAATGCTCGCTCACCACTGGACAGCTTTGGTATCTGGATGATTGGCCCAGCGCTGCTTAAGTTTGGTTCAGAGGCCCTCAAGCAACAGCACCTGCCGCCGATAGTGCGGGGCGAAATTCGCTGGTGTCAGGGTTATTCAGAACCCGGCGCTGGCTCGGATCTGGCCGGTCTGCAATCTAAGGGTGAAGATATGGGCGATCACTTTATCGCCAATGGCCAAAAAGTCTGGACCTCCTACGGCGACAAAGCCGACTGGATGTTCTGTCTGCTGCGCACCGATACAGAAGCCAAAAAGCAAATGGGTATCAGTCTGGTGCTCTTCGATATGGAAACCCCTGGGGTAACGCCAAAGCCCATCAAGCTGATTTCCGGTAGCTCACCTTTTTGTGAAACCTTCCTCGATGATGTGCGGGTGGAAAAAGATCAAGTGGTGGGTGATGTCAATCATGGCTGGACTATCGCTAAATATCTGCTGACTCATGAGCGTGAAATGATTGGTGGTATGGGGTCGGCGGTTGTCGGTGGTGAAAGCCTCAGTCAACATGCCAGTCAGGTGCTGGGTCTTGAACAGGGGCGTATGAATAATCCAATGCTGCGCGCTGACGTGGCGAGTTGGGAAATTGACGCCGCCTGTTTTGGTTTTACAGCAGAGCGTGTAACAGACGAGGTCAAATCTGGTCAGGGTGTAGGTGCTACCTCGGCCATGCTCAAGTACTACGGTACTGAACTCAACAAACGCCGCTTTGAAACACTGCTCAAGATCAACGGCAGCGATGGCATGGTTTGGAATGGCGAGGCCTCTAACGGTGGCTGGTTGCCGCGCACTTGGTTGCGCACCAAAGGTAACTCAATTGAAGGGGGAACCTCAGAGGTTCAGCTCAACATTATCGCGAAAAACATCCTCGGTCTTGGCTAACAGGCTTTTACGCGCACCAACAGAAATTTAAGGTACAGAATCATGGCACTAGTTTTAAACGAAGAGCAGCAGATGCTCAAAGAGTCAGCGCAGGGTTTTCTCGCAGAATTTGCTCCAGTGGCCGAGTTGCGCAAGCAGCGTGATGCGGGCAGCGAAACTGGATATGGCGACAAACTCTGGGCTCAGATGGCAAATATGGGCTGGGCGGCAATCTTGGTTCCCGAAGCCTATGGCGGTCTGGATTTTGGCCATATGGGTATGGGTCAAATTGTTGAGCAAAGTGGACGCACCCTAACCGCGTCACCGCTGTTTGCTACGGCAGTGCTCGGCGTAACAGCGATTAATCTGGCTGGCAGCGAAGATCAGAAAGCCGAATTACTCGGTGCTATTGCCGCTGGCGAGATAACCACTGCACTGGCGGTCGATGAAAAAATTCATCACGCCCCGACGCAGATTAGTATGACTGCGGTAAAGCAAAACGGTGGCTATGTATTAAATGGTGCCAAGCGTTTTGTTGCCGATGGCAGCACTGCAGATAAGCTGATTGTTGCGGCACGTACTGCCGGTGAGGCGGGGGATGCAGCGGGCATAAGCCTTTTTGTTGTGGATCGCAATACTGCGGGCGTTGAGGTTGAACGCACTGAAATGACCGATACACGCAACTATGCCAATATCAATTTCCACAATGTTGAAGTGACTGAGGCTGCACTCTTAGGTGAAGAGGGCAAGGGGTTTAAAGCGCTCTCTGGAACACTGGATGCGGGTAATGTGTATCTGGCGGCTGAGATGTTGGGTATCTGTCAGGAGAGCTTTGAGCGCACTCTGCAGTATCTAAAAGAGCGCAAACAGTTCGGTGTGCTGATTGGCTCATTCCAAGCTCTGCAGCATCGAGCGGCCGACTGGTGGAGTCAGATTGAGCTGTGTAAATCAGCGGTATTAAAAGCGCTGCAGGCAATGGATGAAGGGGATGCCAAGGCCCCGGTACTGGCCAGTGTAGCCAAAGCCAAGCTTTGCCAAGTGACTGAACTCGCGACTAACGAGGCGATTCAGATGCATGGCGGTATTGGTATGACCGATGAATATGAAATTGGCTTTTTTATAAAGCGAGCACGGCCCGCGCAGATAATGTTTGGTGACAACAGCTATCACACCGATCGCTTTGCCCTGTTGTGCGGTTATTAAGTTGAGCAAATAACAATTATTAGAGGGTTATCAGCGATGATGCCCCGCTTTGCGTTCTGGCTGTATTAGAATGTTGGCAGAATAAAAATCACAAATAGAATAAGAAGGATAAAGACAATGGATTTAGGTATTAGTGACAAGCTCAAACCAATTCTGGAAGAAGTAACAAACTTTATTGATTTCGAGATTCTGCCCTTAGAGCAGGAATATCACGCTGAAGTAGAGAAGGGCGATCGCTGGACTTACACCGAGCGTCAGACCGAGATTCTCGAAAGTCTCAAATCAAAAGCCAAAGCCAAAAATCTGTGGAATTTCTTCCTTACCCATTTCGAAGGCGGCCACGGTCTAAACACCGTTGAATACGCTTATATTGCAGAGCAAACTGGTCGTTCGCACCTGGCCCCAGAGGTATTTAACTGTGCCGCGCCGGACACTGGCAATATGGAAGTGTTGGCCCGTTATTGCAGTGACGAGCAAAAAGAAAAATGGTTAAAGCCGCTGTTAGCTGGCGAGATCCGCTCTGCCTATGCCATGACTGAGCCTGACGTTGCCTCATCTGATGCCACCAATATTGCGCTCTCCTGTGTTGCCGATGGCGATGAGTGGGTGCTGAACGGCGAGAAGATTTGGATCTCAGGCGCCGGTGACCCGCGCTGTAAAATTCTTATTGTGATGGTCAATACCAACCCAGATGCACCCCGTCACTCGCGTCACTCTCAAGTGCTGGTGCCCTTTGATACCCCAGGGGTAAAAAACCTCCGCGCCATGCAGATCTTTAATATAGATGATGCGCCCCACGGTCATATGCATATGCGCTTTACCGATGTGCGGGTGCCTAAAGAAAATATGATTCTCGGCGAAGGCCGTGGCTTTGAAGTAGCTCAGGGTCGTTTAGGGCCTGGTCGTATTCACCACTGCATGCGTTCCATTGGTATGGCTGAAGCCGCACTGAAGTTGATGATTGAGCGCTCACTGGAGCGTGAAGCCTTCGGTCGTCCCCTGGCCAAATTGGGTGGCAATGTGGATATTATTGCTCAGGCCCGAATCGATATTGAGATGACTCGGCTGTTGTGCCTGAAAGCCGCTTGGCTAATGGACAATGTGGGCACAGATGCGGCACAGCCGTTTATCTCCATGATTAAAGTCGCAGCGCCAAATATGGCCCTGAAGATTCTCGACGAAGCCATGCAGATGCACGGCGGATTGGGNCTCTCTCAGGACACGCCTCTGGCGATCTGGTATGGCGGACAGCGCACATTGCGTTTTGCCGACGGTCCAGATGCAGTACACCGCATGGTCATTGGTCGCCGGGAAATTAAACAGTATATGTAAGGAAATAACATGGCCATTAGATATGACGATCAGGTTGCCATAGTCACAGGTTCGGGGAATGGCTTAGGCCGCTCCCATGCACTGGCGCTGGCAGCACGCGGTGCCAAAGTCGTGGTTAATGACCTCGGCGGTTCGGTTAACGGTGATGGCGTATCCAGTGCTGCGGCACTGGAAACTGTTGCCATGATCGAAGCTGCTGGTGGTGAAGCCATTGCCAATGGTGCCAATGTAGCCAAGATGGATGAAGTTGAAGCCATGGTTGCCGAGGCTGTCGAGAAGTGGGGTCGGGTTGATATTCTAGTCAACAACGCTGGCATCCTGCGGGATAAAAGCTTTGTCAAAATGGAAATGGATGACTTCCAGTTGGTTGTGGATGTGCATCTGATGGGTTCAGCCAACTGCTCAAAAGCGGTTTGGGCACTGATGCGCGAACAGGGCTATGGTCGTATCGTGATGACCACGTCCTCTAGCGGCATGTACGGTAACTTTGGTCAGGCTAATTATGGCGCCGCTAAAATGGCCGTAGTTGGATTGATGAATACGCTCTGTATCGAGGGTGAAAAGTACAATGTGAAGGTCAACTGCCTGTCTCCCACAGCCGGTACTCGCATGTTAGAGGGACTGATCACGGAAGAGCACTCTGAGCTTATGACTGTAGAGTCGGTCACCGCTGGTCTGTTGACTCTCTGCGATGCAGATTCACCCAACCGCTCGATTTTATGTGCCGGTGCTGGGGGTTATGCGCGCACGCAGATCTATGAGACTCAGGGTATTTATCTGCCACCAGAACAGCAATCGCCAGAGAATGTCCGTGCCCACATCGATGCTATCGACAATGCTGCTGGGCAGGAAGTTTTGGTAGGCGGTTTCCAGCAGACTAATAAGTTTATTGCCAAAGCGGTCGACTATCTGACCGCAAAATAATAATAACAATAGCCCAGGACATAAATATGAAAGCGTTAGTCTGTAATGAGTTTGGACCCACTGAAAATCTGGCCCTTGAAGAGCGCCCGGTACCCACCCCAGGTAAAGGTGAAATTCTGGTTGATGTGAAAGCTGCCGGCGTTAACTTTCCCGATGTCTTAACCGTTCAGGGCAAGTACCAATTTAAACCTCAACTGCCCTTTGTTCCCGGTGCTGAACTAGCCGGTATAGTCACCGCCGTAGGCGAGGGCGTAACCAGCCGCAAAGTCGGCGACAAAGTGGTTTCAACTGTTCAGATTGGTGGTTTTGCCGAGCAATGTGTGGGTTCTGAACACGGCGCCTTTGCCATGGGTGAAACCATGTCTTTTGAGCAGGCGGCGGGTTTTGCTATTACCTATGGCACCTCTTACTATGCATTAAAACAGCAGGCAAAAATTCAGCCTGGCGAAACGCTGCTGGTCTTGGGTGCAGCCGGCGGTGTGGGTATTGCCACGATTCAAATCGCTAAAGCCATGGGTGCAACAGTTATCGCTGCCGCCAGCACCGAAGAGAAATTGGATTTTGCCTGTGAAGCTGGTGCGGATTTACGCATTAACTACGCCACGGAAAACCTTAAAGATAAAGTCAAAGAGCTCACTGGTGGCAAGGGCGCGGATGTTATCTATGATCCCGTCGGTGGCGACTTCTCTGAACAGGCCTTTCGGGCTATTGCCTGGGACGGTCGTTTCTTGGTAATTGGTTTTGCATCAGGCCCGATTCCAGCTATACCTCTTAACCTGATGTTGCTGAAGGGCGCTTCAGTAGTGGGTGTATTCTGGGGAGCTTGGGCAGCGAGATTCCCAATGGAGTCGCGCAATAACTTTGATGAGTTGATCGCCATGATCGATGGCGGTCAGTTCTCGCCACTGGTTACGGAGGTTTATGCGCTGGCCGATTATAAAGATGCTTTTGCATCCATCTCGGAACGACGCGCCAAAGGTAAAGTAATCCTGTCTATGGCTTGATCAGTTTTACTGACATTAAAAAGGGTCTGCAATTGCAGGCTCTTTTTTTTACCCACAGTATTACCTACTTATTGTCGATTATTTATCAGCTTGAAACCGCAATGGTTGGCCACCGTGGGGCTGGCCCTATACAATCGTGCGCGGTCTGTGATGCACCATCTATCATGACCAATTCGCAGCTGTAATCAGCCTCCGTTTCAATACTAACGACTAAGAGCAAGATGGCGCAAAAAGCACTAGAGATTCTCAACAGCCTGTATGGCTACGACAGCTTTCGCGGTCATCAAGCGGATATTATCGAGCACGTTAGTCAGGGCAATAACGCACTGGTGCTAATGCCCACCGGCGGTGGTAAATCACTCTGCTATCAGATTCCCTCCCTACTGCGGGATGGCGTCGGGATTATTATTTCCCCTCTAATCGCCCTGATGCAAGATCAGGTCGGTGCCATGCAACAACTGGGCGTCAAAGCCGCATTTTTAAACTCCAGCCTGTCTCATAGCGAACAGAATGAAATTGAGCAGCAGCTTATGGCAGGGCAGTTAGATCTGCTCTATATAGCCCCAGAACGACTGATCCAGCCCTATGTGCTGGATATGCTGAGTCGTTGTCGATTGGCGCTCTTTGCCATCGATGAAGCCCACTGTGTGTCTCAGTGGGGTCATGATTTTCGATCAGATTACCTGTCACTCAGTTTACTCGCCGAGCGCTTCTCGGCAATACCGCGCATCGCCCTCACCGCCACCGCCGATATTCGTACCCGCAAAGAGATTGTTGAACGACTCTCGCTGGATGGTGCCAAGGCTTATATCAGCGGTTTTGACCGTCCTAATATTCGCTATGCCATCGCCAACAAAACCACCCCAAAAAAGCAGCTGCTGGCATTTTTGCAACAGCGCAAAAGTGAAGCGGGGATTGTCTACTGTTTGTCGCGGAAGAAAGTCGAAGATACCGCAGAGTGGCTCAGTCAAGCGGGCTACAACGCCTTGCCCTATCATGCAGGCCTGCCCTCACAGCTGCGCCAGACTCATCAGAACCGCTTTCTCCGGGAAGACGGTGTGATTATTGTCGCCACCATCGCCTTTGGCATGGGTATAGATAAGCCCGATGTGCGCTTTGTCGCGCATCTGGATCTACCCAAAAGCATCGAAGCCTATTATCAAGAAACCGGCCGCGCAGGGCGCGACGGCCAGCCTGCCGATGCCTGGATGGTCTATGGCTTGCAAGATGTAGTGCGCCTACAGCAGATGGCTCAGGGCTCCGATGGCTCAGAACAATTTAAACGCGCCGAGCGCCACAAGCTCGACGCCATGTTGGGTCTCTGCGAAGTCACCAGCTGTCGCCGCAAAGTGTTGTTAAGTTACTTCGCCGACGACGCCCCCAATCAATGCGGCAACTGCGATAACTGCCAGATGCCTCCAGAAACCTGGGACGCTACAGAAGCGGCTCAGAAAGTGCTGTCCTGCGTCTATCGCACCGGCCAGCGCTTTGGACTGGTGCATGTTATGGATGTATTGCAGGGTAAAGAGAATGAGAAAGTACTGCAGCATGGGCACGAAAAGTTAAGCACCTTTGGTATTGGCGGTGACACCCATGAAGCCCAATGGCGATCGGTGATTCGTCAGTTGGTAGTGCGTGGCTTTCTAAGGGTTGATCTCGAGGGTTATAGCGCCCTTCAATTAACCGACCTCTGCCGGCCTGTATTAAAGGGCGAGCAAGAGCTGCATCTGCGTAAAGAAGAAGTAAAAGCGCCGTCTTTAAAAGGAGGCTCTAAAGGTGGCGGTAAAAAGTCCGCAAGCAAAGTGCAGATTGCGCCGGAAGATCAGGAACTGTGGGAAGAGCTGCGGGAGTGCCGCAAGTATCTCGCCGAAGAGCACAATGTGCCGCCCTACGTGATCTTCCACGATGCCACGTTAAAAGAGATGTTGGATGTGATGCCCATGTCTGGGTCTGAGTTGTTGACCTTGACTGGAGTAGGTGACAGTAAATTGGAAAAGTATGGCGCAGATTTTATTGAGATTATTTGTCGTTATGCAAAGGCGGGGTAGCGGGGCAATAATTAACTTTTTAGAGAGCGCCCCAATAGATAAACCGTATCTTTACTGAAATCCTGATCATTTGGCCATTCGATCGAGCCAAATGCGACTTTTACCTGCTTAAAGTAATTCTCGTTTTTTAGTTCGGCGAAAATACCCTTATCTAAATAGGGTGCAACATCAAACTCTTTGACTTCGTTATTTGAAAACTCAACTTTTAGCTTATAGTTTGCTAGTGGCTCAGCCACTTTAATGTCTGGATTCATAATGGTGCCTACTGTTCATTACTTGCTCTATTTAAGCGGTTCTATCTTGAATACTGTCTCGCCATTAATGGCGAGCTGCCAATCTGCTATCAACTCTTCTTGGTGAATCTCAATCCATGCTTCGATCAATTTTTGCTTAGGTTTAGGGATATTTCCTTCCAAAACGGAGCCATCTGGAATCGATATGACAGCACTAAAGTCTTGATAATGAACATGTATATGCGGTTGATTATGTCGCTGATTATCGAAATAGTACATCCTTACAATCAAGCCATAAAACATTGATATGGTTGGCATTGTTCCGCTCCGTGGAATCAAATTGTCTGGTTATATTCTAGCGCAAAATCCTAATGCAATTTGCTTTTCTCAGCTGATTTCTGATGGCCCCCAGTTTTGTTGGCGCAACCAAAGTTGAGCCCACCTCTGAGCTGCCAAAGCGCCTATTATTACGGCTGCTAATTACTCACAGAAAGTCGTATCCAATTCATATTCCAGGAGGGCCCCAGCGCATTAATTCGCAGTACCTGCTCTCCGGCCTGCAAATCAACTGTTGCACTTAGGGTTGTCCAGTTTTGCCAGCCACCGGTATTGGGTACGGATTGGCGATCTATCTCTGTGCCATTAATCAGTGTTGCAAAGCCGCTGCTGCCCAAATCGCTGGCTAACCGGTATTCGATCAGGTAGCTGCCGGGGGTCTGCACATCGATGTTGTACTGCAGCCAGTCGCCGGTATCCACATAGCCAATATTTCTGCCGCCACCGGTGCCGCCGCCGCTATCGGTGGAGGCCTCGGTTTGTATGCCATTCATGGAGGCGTAGAGTTCCGCTTCGATGGTGCCGGGCACTGAAAAGAGGGTGTCAACTTGGCCGCTGCTGCTGTTAGAGATGTCCAGGTTATCACCCAATGTGTCTGTGTCCTGGTAGGTTAATCCAAAGCCATAGGCGAACAGAGGGTCATAGTCGGTGTCGTTGCGGTTAAGCACTAGCTGATCTGAACTGTTGGGCCAGGAGAACGATAGCTTGCCGGTAAAGTCATTGTTAGTGGCGCCGGCGGAGGTTTTGAATATTACATCGGCTATGCCTGCGCCTTCGGTGCCTGGTAGCCAGGCCGCGACAAAGGCATTGGAGGCGTTAAGCTCGGCGTTGACCCACAGTGGGCGACCGGTTAAGAAAATGGACACTACGGGGATATCTTGGTCGCGCAGTGACTGCAGCAGGGCTAAATCGGATTTGTTGCCCGGTTGATATTCGAGGCTATTTAAATCGCCTACGCCCTCGGCATAGGGTGACTCGCCAAATACCACTATGGCCACATCTGGCGCAGTGCCAGTAAAGCTGCCGTTGGTGCTTAAACTGGTGGTGCCGCCAGCGGTATTTACCGCTGACTGTATACCGGCATAAATGGAGGTGGCACCGGGGAAGTCGCTGTTGCTATTACCGGTACCCTGCCAGGTAACGGTCCAGCCGCCACTCTGCTGGCCGATATTATTGGCGCCGCTGCCGGCTACCAGCACATTAGAGCCTGGGTTTAGGGGTAAAATATTATCGCTGTTTTTAAGTAGCACCAGGGACTCGCGAACCGCCTGGCGGGCTATGGTGCGATGGGCCGCTGCACCTATTAGTGCGCTGTTGTTGGCATAAAGGCGAGCGGAAGGTTTTACTTTGTCGGCAAAGCCGGCACGCAGTTTAACGCGCAGAATGCGGGTTACTGCATCATCAATACGCGATAGGGGGATGGCGCCGTTTTGTACCTGAGCAATGGTATTTTGAATAAACTGCTGCCATGCGTTGGGCACCATAATCATATCCACACCGGCCACAATGGCCTGAGCGCACTCTGAGTCGCCACAGCCTGGCACCTGGCCATGGCCGTTCCAGTCGCCGATCACAAAACCATCAAAGCCCATCTGTTGCTTTAGTACATCGGTGAGCAGGTATTGGTTGCCATGGAGTTTGGAGCCATTCCAGCTGTTGTAAGAGGCCATGACCGTCTGTGCACCTGCACCCAAGGCGGTTGTGTAGCCCTGTCCATGGATATCTCGCAGCTCAGCTTCACTGACCACCGTATTGCCTTGATCTACACCGTTCTGAGTACCGCCATCGCCAATAAAATGTTTAGCTGTGGCAATTACATGGGCCGGGCCAAAGCGGTCGCTGCTATCACCCTGCAAGCCGGTGACAATTTCCCCAGCATAGGCTGCAACGATTTCTGGGTCTTCTGAATAGCCCTCATAGGTGCGCCCCCAGCTGTCATTGCGCACTACCGCCAGCGTGGGTGCAAAGACCCAATCAATGCCTGTAGCCGCCACTTCAAGGGCTGTGGCTTCGCCGATTTGGCGCATAAGTGCGGGGTTGTTGGCCGCACCCAGACCAATGTTGTGGGGGAAAATAGTCGCGCCAATCACATTGTTATGGCCATGCACTGCATCGGTACCCCAGATTACCGGAACACCCACACCGCCGTCGCTAATGTCAGTGCTGGCGTCATAGAGGCTATCTGCCAGAGCAATCCAGTCAGCCAGGCTGGAGTTTTTGCCATTGGGCCAGGAGCCACCGCCATTGAGCACGGAGCCAAGATTGTATTCACGTACCTGAGCGGCACTCACTTGGCCAATTTCTGCCTGGACCATCTGGCCTACTTTTTCGGCCAGAGTCATATCCGCCAAAATAATACCCACAGCCGCATCTACATCTTCCGTGACCACACTGTTTACCGTGGGCCAAGTAAATGGAGTATTGTCGGCTGTTACAGTGATTGACGCCGTGGCTGTGGAGCGATCACCGTCGTTATCCACCACCGCGTAGGTGAAGCTGTCGCTGCCGCTGTAGCCGCTATTGGGTGTATAGGTGGCACTACCATTTGCATTGATAGTTACAGTGCCATTGTTGGCTGCGCTATCAAGGCTGTAGGTAACCGGGGTATCTTCAAGGCCAGTATCGTTGCTGCTGAGACTGGCAGTGACTGCTGTGTCCTGACTGGTACTAAAACTATCGGCCACTGCCGCAGGGGTATTATCCACGGGTGTTGGGGCAGGAGCAGGAGCAGGAGCAGGAGCAGGAGCAGGAGCAGGAGCAGGAGCAGGAGCAGGAGCAGGA
>JGI20154J14316_10003570_pt1 | contig 12457 bp, 9 predicted proteins | sample COG_04_FD_14316 | JGI IMG/M metagenome (IMG submission 14316) | reverse complement strand
CATCCTCTTTTTTCTCTTTATTGTTTTCCCGAAAGCGTCCGTCCGAAAAGTTATTGGCTACACCAAATAAATCATCATCTCGCCCACCACCAGAAAGGCGTTCATAATCACTTCCCGTAAAAGTATCTTCCTCCTCTTCCTCTTCTTCGTCACCTTCTTTCTTTTCGAAATCTTCATTGGATAAAGAGAAGCCAATATTCATGTTGGCACTAGTAAATCGAACTAAACCGCCCCCATTTTTCGCATGAAAAGTATTTATTCTCCTGTTGTTTTCATCAATCCCATAGGGATCCATAGTTGCCGCTAAATTGATGCTTACCTCGTCTTTAAACAAAGAGGCACCAGTGGTAACTCGAATCGGAGCAAGCTTAAATTCTTCAGCATTGAGGTTGTAACTTGTACTGAAGTTTAAATTATTTAAAAGCTTAATCTTTTTTGGTTCTGGATCCAGCGTGTCCTTACTCGCAACTTTGGCTTCGAAATTATTACTCAAACTGATACCCATGGATTTTGAATTTCCGCGTGAGGGTTTTCCGAAAAGCGCATTTTCAAAACGGGTATACTGGGCTTTTGTACCATTTGCATCAATAATATATTCATCGTAATATCTTTCGAAACTTGGTTGAACACTATAGCTTATAGAGGGACGCATGGTATGGCGAATGGATTGAAGTCTCTTTCCTTCCTTGAAATTAAAGGTTCCGTAGATCGTAGTACCTACACTAGCACTGTAGTTATATTCTCTAAAAGCGGCAAACCCTTTAAGGGTATCTTTTACCACTCCAGCTTCTTCTGTATAGTCATTGTATCGAACACTATCTGGAGACCAAATCTCCTTGTAGTTTGCCGAAGTGCTTACACTTAGATGTTTGAATACTTTAAAATTGGTGCTTATTGGAATACTGTGGGTAACGCCTGATCGCGCATCGTCAAACATTTCTTTCTTAAACAGAAATTCTTCAGTGGTTATGATCCGGCTCTCACCACGGGTTGAGTATTGAAAGTTAATGTTTTGAATAAAACCCTTCTTGGTTCCTGTTTTGGGTGCAAATGGAAAAATACGTTCCATATTTGCTTGAAAAGTTGGTAGGGTCAAATTGACGGTTTGTGTCTGTGTATTTTGTGAAAGAGCAGAGGTCAGCGAAACATTTACTCGGGGATATTTCGGAAATGTTTTGGAATAAGACACCGAAGAACTCAAGGTGTTGTTTAGAAAATTCGCATCATTTAGTTGGTTAATGGATTGTGCAAAATAAGAACTACTCCCAAGGTTTACCGAGGCAGAGAAATTTGAAGTAGGACTCGCTTTAGAATCTCTTCGATGTGTCCATCGTATGTTGTATACCGTTGCATTATTGTAATCAGGAAAACCACGTTCTCCGTTAACCAGTTTTTCATATCGAAAACTTAAGTTTCCACCAAACTTGTAATTGACCTTGTACTGGGTATCAAAGCGAAGTCCATAACTCCCGTTGGTGTAGTAATCTCCCGTAAAGTTGAGGTCAAAATATTGGTTCACATTCAAATAGTATCCACCATTCTGAATATAATACCCTCGCTGTGCGCTTTCGCCATAGGTTGGAAAAACTACGCCGGACGCCTTTTCATTTGTCGTAGGAAAGTAAGCAAAAGGAAGTCCGATAGGTGTAGGTACATTGGCAATATAGATGTTGCTGAGCCCAGCAACGATTTTACCGCCGGGAACCATCTTACCTTTTCGAATTCGAATGTAGTAATCCGGGTTATCCGGATTGGATGAGGTTGTGACCTTTGCATCCTTTATGTAGTAAACAGAATCATTTTCTTTTTTTGTAAAATCAGAAAAGACATTCATACCGCCTTGTTCTGTTTTTGAATTCCAGATCAGGGCTTTCTTAGTGTCGAAGTTAAACCGAATAGAATCGGGGTTGACCTCGTTGCCAGCTTGAAGAAATTTAGGCTTCTGTGATAAGTTACCTAAGGAATCTGCAATTCTTCCAGCATAAACTTCGTTTGTGGTATAATCCAAAACAATAATCCCTGCCTCCAGACGCATTTCTTCATAGGTCAAAACAGCTTTGTTGTACAAACGGATTTTATTTTCCTTTTGATCGATTTTTACAGAATCTTGGGCATTATAATTGATCAAGTCGAGGAGAAGAGGTTTCTTTTTAGGAATGCTGTCAAGAACTTCGTTTTCGTTGATTTGTTCTAGGCTTAAACTATCTTGAACCACCTTTTTCTCTTGGGAAAGATCGTTTTGAGCATAGATAAATGGCACCTTCAAAAAAAGTATTAACAATATGACTGAATAAAAAGACTTTGTTTGCAAGGCGATATAGGCTATTTTTGTATAAAATATAACGCGTCAAAATTACATATATTTTTGATGCTTGTTAGGGTTTTTAAGTATTTATTAGGAATGAAATCAGTACAACATTACACCTTGAACATTTTACTGGCAGGCTTTTGCCTGTTGGCTAATCATGCGACAGCAAGTATTCAAACCGATTCAAGTCAAGACAAGCCTTTTGTTGTTGTTTTGGATGCTGGTCATGGTGGGAAAGATTCTGGAAATCGAGGGAATGGCTATTACGAAAAGAATATTGCACTCAATATCATTTTGCAAATAGGTAAAATCCTAGAAAAGAAACCGAATATAAAGGTTATTTACACCCGTAAAACCGATGTTTTTGTAGACTTAATTGAACGTGCTCGAATTGCCAATCGTGCAGATGCAGACCTCTTTATTTCGGTGCATTGCGACGCACATACTTCTCAGGCTTATGGTGCGGGTACTTTTGTTTTGGGACTTCACGCCAATCAAAGAAATTTTGAAGTTGCCAAAAAAGAGAATTCCGTTATCTTTTATGAAGAAAATTACGAAGAAAACTACGATGGTTTTGATCCGAATAATCCAGAAAGTGTAATTGGCTTAACCCTAATGCAGGAGACTTATTTGAATCAAAGCATAACTGCGGCCGATGCTATCCAAAAAAGTTTTGTTGCAAATCTAAATCGAAAGGATAGGACTGTTAAACAAGCTGGATTTGTTGTTTTAAAATACACTTATATGCCCAGCGTTCTTGTTGAAACAGGTTTTTTGACTAATGTAAAAGAAGGAGCATATTTGAACTCATCAAAGGGGAAACTTGAAATGGCACAAGCCATTTCAAAAGCGATAATCAATTACAAAAACTCTTTAAGTTCTTCAATCAACACCCTCTCTTCGATTGGGGAAACTGTAGTTGAAGAGAAAGAAGAGAAAAAGGAAGCTACTGTTACCTCAAATGAAGTTATTTTTAAAATTCAAATCGCTGCGAGTTCTAAAAAGCTTGAATCAAAAGCCTATAATTTTAATGGACTGTCTCCTATCTCTCGAGAAAAAGAAAAAGAGTTATATCGCTATTATTTCAGCGAGACAACCTCTTATGAAAAGGCAAAAAAATTAAAGAAAAAGGCAAAAAGAAAAGGATATAAGCACGCTTTTATCGTTGCTTTTAAGGAAAATGAAAAAATTAAACTATCTACCGTAATCCCCAACTGATTATTACCCTAAAACCCGAAATAATTATTATTTTTGAATAAAACATACCCGACTTGAGACCATCTAAAGAAATCAAAGCTGCGCTATTTGTTCTAATAGGAATTTTCTTGTTCCTAATTGGTTTCAACTTTCTAAACGGTACTTCGTTGTTTAAAAGTGAAAACAATCTTTATGCCGTATATGATCAGGTAGAAGGCCTTCAATCTGGGACGAAAGTTACGGTGAACGGATTGACAGTAGGTAAGGTAAGCTCAATTGATTTTCTCCCTTCTACAAATAAGATTCTGGTTTCGTTTACTGTACGTAACGATCTTGAATTTTCTAAGAATTCTATTGCTGAATTGTATGAAGCCGGCCTTATAGGCGGGAAATCAATCGCCATTATACCAGTATACGACGCCGATCGGATTTTAGCTTCTGGCGATACCTTACAAAGCAGAATTAAACCCGGTCTCACGGATGTTATAGGTTCAGAAGTAGCACCTCTGCAAAAAAAAATAGGCGAACTTTTAATCAATGCTGATACTTTAATTTCGTCTTTGAATACCGTTTTAGATGATCAAGCCCAACAGGGTTTAAATAAGGCAATGACCGAAGTATCTACAACCATAACAAACCTAAACACGGTCTCTGCTGCTCTTTCGAAAATTCTAAGCAAACAAGAATCGAATATCAATCAAACCTTTGATAACCTGGCACAAGCCTCCGTTAATTTGAATCAAATTTCGGATTCTCTTTCTCAAGCAAACTTGAAAGGCATGGTGACTCAATTTGAAACTGCTGCTACTAGTTTGAATTCAATTCTCAAATCAATGGAGCAGGGTGAAGGTAGTATTGGAAAATTGATCCATGACGATGCCTTATACAATAATCTAGAAGCGAGTACCAAAGAAGTCGAATTATTGATTAAGGATTTAAAAGAACACCCCAAACGTTATGTTCATTTTTCTCTCTTTGGAAAAAAAGACACTCCTTACGAATCCGAAGATAAAAACTAACCCACTATGATTTTTGAGTTTTTACCGAATGTTGTTTTTGTTTTTCTTTTGCTTACTGCAGCTGTTATATTCACAAAAAACATTCTTAAAATTAAGAACAACATTAAGCTTGGTAAAGTCATAGATCGTAACGATAAGAAGGCCGAACGCTGGAAGAATATGGCACGAATTGCCCTTGGGCAATCCAAAATGGTCAAGCGTCCAATTGCGGGTCTATTGCACGTTGTTGTTTATGTAGGGTTTTTAGTAATCAACATTGAATTACTTGAAATCATAGTAGATGGTATTTTTGGCACCCATAGAATTTTTGCTCCCTTTTTGGGCGGTTTTTATGATGTCTTGATAGCCACTTTCGAAGTTTTTGCATTTTTAGTACTTATTGCTGTTGTTGTTTTTTGGATGAGACGGAATGTGATTCGATTGAATCGATTCTGGAAAAAGGAGATGAAAGGATGGCCAAAATTAGATGCGGATTTGATTTTATATTTTGAGATTGTGCTGATGTCCTTGTTTTTGATGATGAATGGAGCCGATTATTATATCCAAACTAATTTTCCAGAGGCTATACATTATCAACAAGCTGGCTCTTTTCCCATAAGTCAATACCTATCATCCCTTTTTAGCGGGATGTCTTTAGATTCGATCGTCTTAGTTGAACGAACGGCTTGGTGGATGCACATCGTGGGAATTTTTATTTTCTTAAATTATTTATACTATTCCAAGCACTTACATATACTTCTGGCTTTCCCTAACACCTATTTTGCTAATTTAAACGCTAAAGGGGGCTTTGCAAACAACCCCTCGGTAACCGCTGAAGTGAAATTGATGCTGGATCCCGATGCAGACCCATATGCAGTTCCAGAAGAATCTTCTGATGAACCTGATAAATTTGGGGCTTCTGACGTAATGGATCTGAATCGTGTTCAATTATTGAACGCATACACCTGTACCGAGTGTGGACGATGTACGAGCGAGTGTCCGGCAAATCAGACCGGAAAAATGCTCTCTCCAAGAAAGATAATGATGGATACCCGAGATCGTCTGACCGAAGTAGGTGATAACATTCAAAAAAACAAAGGAGTTTTTGTTCCTGATGGGAAGCAACTACTCAACGATTATATTTCCCCTGAAGAATTATGGGCCTGTACCTCTTGTAATGCTTGCGTTGAAAGCTGTCCAATTGACATTGATCCGCTTTCTATTATAATGAGCATGCGTCAGTATTTAGTCATGGAAGAGTCAGCAGCTCCAACAGACCTAAACAATATGATGGGGAATATCGAAAATAACGGGGCACCTTGGCCTTTCAATCAACAAGACCGAAACAATTGGGTTCAAGACCTTTAATTTTTAAATCAAGAAAAATGCACAAAGAAGAAGCGGAAAATTATTTACACAAGAAAGTTGAAAACGGAGAGGATGTTAGTCCAGTTTTACCAGAAGGTATCAAAAATTACCTGATCGATATTGATGGGACTATTTGTGATGATATTCCAAACGAAGAACCCGAACGTATGGAGACTGCAGAATTGTATCCAGACGCTCTGGAAACATGTAACCGCTGGTTTGCTGAAGGTCACTTAATTTGTTTCTTTACCTCTCGTGTGGAAGCTAACCGAGAAGTTACAGAAGGTTGGTTGAAACGCAATGGGTTTAAATACCACAGTTTATTGATGGGAAAACCAAGAGGAGGAAATTACCACTGGATTGATAACCATTTAGTAAAAGCTACACAGTACAAAGGTAAATTCACAGAATTGGTTAACAAAGAAGTTACCATTCAGGTTTTTGATGATGGTGCTAACGACAACTAGATTTTTATGATTAAGGTCCCTACACTTGCAGAGCTCACCGCAGATGGTAAAACCCCTGAAATTTTATTTTGGGTTGGTTGTGCGGGGAGTTTTGATGAACGAGCAAAGAAAATTACAAAAGCGTTTGTGAAATTACTTCATAACACGGGTGTATCCTATGCTGTTTTAGGCGCTGAAGAAAGTTGTACTGGTGATCCAGCCAAACGCTCAGGAAATGAATTTCTCTTTCAAATGCAAGCGGTAACCAATATTGAAGTCCTCAACGGTTATGGGGTCAAAAAAATTGTAACAGCCTGCCCGCATTGCTTCAATACCCTAAAGAATGAATATCCTGAACTTGGAGGTACTTATGAAGTGGTGCACCATACCCAATTGCTCAAAGAATTATTGGACGATGGAAAATTAACCATTGAAACGGGAACCTATAAAGGAAAGAAAATAACCTTTCATGATCCGTGTTACCTCGGTCGCGCTAATAATGTTTACGAGGCTCCTCGAGAACTGATTAAGAAGTTAGATGCCGAGCTCGTAGAAATGAAAAACTGCAAAGCCAAAGGCCTTTGTTGTGGTGCAGGAGGTGCGCAAATGTTTAAAGAACCTGAGCAAGGCGCCAAAGACATCAATATTGAGCGAACGGAGCAAGCATTGGAGGTGAAACCCGATATCATTGCAGCAGCATGCCCCTTTTGTAATACCATGATGACCGATGGAATAAAAAATAAAGAGAAAGAAGGAGAAGTTCCTGTATTGGATATTGCAGAACTTATCGCAAACGCAAAAGATTTATAATATATGTTGATTCCTTTTACTGATTTACCAGATCAAGCTCGAGTATGGATCTATCAAGCCTCACGACCTTTTTCAAAAGAGGAAAAAACAAATATTATTGAAGAACTAGAAGCCTTTTTAAAACAATGGGCAGCCCACGGATCTGATTTAGTTACTTCTTACGAAATCCCTTACGATCGTTTTATTGTTATTGGTTTAAATGAAAAAGTCCAAGGTGCTACCGGTTGTTCTATCGACTCATCGGTCCGTTTTATTCAAACACTAGAAGCGAAGTATCAAATTGAACTTTTAGATAAAATGAATGTAACCCACAAGGATGGTGATCAACTTCTATACACACCCTTAAAGGAATTCCGATCCTTGGCTAAAAAAAGAAAAGTTTCGTCAAGTACTGTAGTTTTTAATAACTTGGTGGTCGATAAAGCAGAGTATACAAGTCATTGGGAAGTCCCTGCTGGTCAAAGCTGGCACTCCCGTTTTATAAAATAACACCAATATCGCATGCGCAACCTACTAGTATCACTTTTTGGCATTTGTACCTTGAGTGCACAAACACCAGACCCCTTAGTTGCTGTAGATTATGAAGCCCAACAACAATGGGTGGATAGTACGTATGCCCAACTTAGCTTTGATGAAAAAATAGGGCAATTATTTATGGTCATGGCCTTTTCTGAACAAGGAAAAGAGCATTTTGATGCCATTTCCAAAAACATAGACGAGAATAAAATAGGAGGTGTTATCTTTTCATTAGGTGGTCCACTGGGTCAAACGGATTGGCTGAATCGCTTTCAGAAAAAATCCAAAATCTCATTATTGATAGGAATGGATGCCGAATGGGGTGTCGCCATGCGCCTAGATTCTGTACAAGCTTTTCCTTGGAATATGACCTTGGGAGCGATTCAAGACGACAAACTCGTTCAAGCTGTTGGTTATAGAATTGGAGAACAAGCGAAACGCTTGGGAATTCACATTAATTTTGCACCCTCAGTAGACATCAATACCAATCCTAAAAACCCAATTATTGGCAACCGATCTTTTGGGGAAGATAAAGTAAATGTAGCCCAAAAAGGAATTGCCTTTATGAATGGAATGCATGAGGCTGGAGTACTTTCATCTGCAAAACATTTCCCTGGACATGGCGATACCGCTACCGATTCACATTTAGGCTTGCCTTCGATTAATTTTTCTTCAGAACGGATCGATGAAGTAGAATTGTATCCCTTTAAAAAAATAATCCAGGCTGGCGTTTCGTCTGTAATGGTTGCCCATTTGGATATTCCTGCGCTCGATGCGGGTATTCCTTCATCTTTATCCCAAAAAACAGTACAGGTTTTACTTCAAGATTCCCTTAAATTCAAAGGATTAGTAATCACGGACGCCCTGAATATGAAGGGCGCTTCGGGGATTAGCCCAAAATATGGAATTGATGTTGCCGCTTTTTTAGCAGGGAATGACATTCTGTTAATTCCAAACAATGTAAGTACCGCAATTAAGAAAATGAAACGTGCCTTTAAAGCTAAAAAGTTCACAGAAGAGCGTTTGGCCGTGTCGGTAAAGAAAATTTTAAAAGCTAAGTACTTAGTAGGTTTAAATAAGTATAAGCCCGTTTCAAAAGAAAACCTAAGTGCAGATTTAAATACAATTGAAGATGATTATTTAATTGCAAAGGCCATGCAGGCTGCTGTTACTGTTGTTCAGAATAAGAAAAATATTTTACCGCTCAGCAAAGAACCTACCTATGGATATCTTAAACTTGGAGATGATACCGGTTCTACCTTCAAGAACAGCTTGATGCAAAAACTTAAAATTCATACAGTTGATGCTTCTTTGCCCAACGATAAAATCATACAAGCACTGGCTTCATATAAAAAAGTCATCATCGGATTCCACCGATCTAATGCAAGCCCATGGAAAGCCTCTAGCTTTTCCAAAAAAGAACGTCAACTTCTAACCGCCCTAGCGAAAGATCACAGTATAATCTTAGATGTTTTTGTTAAACCCTATGCCTTGAGCAGTTTAGGAAATTTAGATGCCATCGACGGATTGGTGGTCAGTTATCAAAACAGTTCAATAGCTCAAAAAGCATCCGCCGAAATTCTTTTAGGCGAACGTAAGGCATCGGGTCGTTTACCCGTTTCTATCGCTCCATCTTATCCTGTTGGAAAAGGAATTACACTTGTAGGGCCAACAGAATTAGGAACAGGAACTCCTTTGGAAGTAGGACTTATGCCGGAGCGCCTGAGTCGAATTGACACCCTAGCACAAATTGCAATGGACTCCCTAATGACTCCTGGGATGCAGATTCTAGTTGCACGTCATGGGAAAGTGGTTTTCAATAAAAGCTACGGATATCATACCTATGAAAAAAAAAGAGCAGTTACCAATACAGACCTTTATGATTTGGCATCCCTGACTAAGGTTCTAGCGACCCTGCCTTTGGTAATGAAGGAAGTAGATCTTGGTAAACTGACTTTAGATACTCAATTAGGGACTCTAAACGAAGCATGGAACACCTCCAATAAGGCCGATATCAGCATCCAAGAAATGCTCTCGCATTATGCCCGTTTGACCCCATGGATTCCCTTTTATAAAGAAACACTCAAAGCGAACCCGCTTAAACTGAATAAGAAATTTTATAGAAAAAGGCAAAGTAAGCGTTTTCCAGTAGTCATAGCAGATCGTTTTTATGGTAAAAACAATCTTTCAAAATTAATTAGTGATCAAATCTTAGCAAGTGAATTGCGCGATACTTTGGAGTATAAGTATTCCGACATCCCGTATTTTTTCATGAAAGACCTGCTGGAAGACCGTTATCAAAAATCTCTTGAAACGCTTGCTGTGGATACTTTTTACAAGCCTTTAGGTTTGGTTAGAACAGGATTCAATCCGAATAAGAATACCCCCAATCAAACGGTTATTCCTTCTGAAATTGACACCTATTATCGGAATCAAGAGTTGAAAGGAGAAGTTCATGATATGGCAGCAGCCATGTTAGGCGGAGTCGGTGGTCATGCAGGGCTTTTTTCTAATGCAAGCGAGGTAGCAATCCTCATGCAGCTTTTTTTACAAAAAGGGCGTTATGCTGATAAACAGTATTTTTCTTCAGCAACATTTGATCAGTTCAACCAATGCTTGTATTGCGACCAAGGCAATAGACGTGGTGTGGGTTTCGATAAGCCTCAATTAGAAGGAAGAGGGTCTACCTGCGGCTGTGTTCCCAAGTCAAGTTTTGGTCATTCAGGTTTTACAGGGACTTATGCTTGGGCCGATCCCGAGCACGAATTGATTTATGTCTTTTTATCCAACCGAACCTATCCCTCAATGGATAATAATTTGTTGTTAAAACATGACATTCGTACCCGAATACAACAGTATATTTACGAGGCAATAATAAATTAAAAACTCAAAATTTGAAAATAGCAATCGTATGTTACCCTACCTTTGGTGGGAGTGGAGTAGTAGCTACAGAGTTAGGTTTAGCCTTAGCTCTGCAAGGACACGAAATCCATTTCATAACCTATAAGCAACCGGTTCGTTTAGAAGCCTTGAGTGAGAATCTACATTTTCACGAAGTTAATGTTCCAGACTATCCCCTTTTTCATTTTCAACCCTACGAGCTTGCTTTGTCTAGTAAGCTGGTCGATATGGTGAAATTACACCAAATTGAACTACTGCATGTTCATTACGCTATTCCGCACGCATACGCCGCTTATATGGCTAAAAAGATGTTACAAGACCAAGGAATCAATTTGCCCATTGTGACCACCCTTCACGGAACTGACATTACTTTAGTAGGAAGCCATCCCTTTTATAAGTCCGCTGTGGCCTTTAGCATCAACCATTCGGATTGTGTGACCTCTGTTTCAGAGAGTTTAAAAAAAGATACCCTCGATTTGTTTGATATACGGAAGGATATTATGGTAATTCCGAATTTTGTAGATTTCGAGAAGCACTCCAGCCACAATGAAGATTGTGAACGCCATGTAATAGCTCCTGCTCATGAGCGAATCATCTCTCATGTCAGTAATTTCAGGTCTGTAAAACGAATTCTTGATGTCGTTCGTGTATTTTCGAAAAAATAGTTAAGGAAGTTCCCGCAAAGCTCATTATGGTAGGCGAAGGACCCGACAAACAAGCTGCGATGGACTATTGCCAAGAACATGGAATTGCTGATTCTGTAAAGTTCATCGGAAAAAGCAACCAAGTTTTTGAAGTGCTTTGCTACTCAGACCTCTTTATACTCCCCTCAGAAACGGAAAGTTTTGGTTTAGCTGCTTTAGAGGCAATGATGATGCGTGTTCCCGTTATATCAACGAATACAGGGGGTTTATCTGAGGTTAATGTCGAAGGAAAAACAGGCTATCTTTTTGATGTAGGCGATGTGAAGGCTATGGCTGAAAAGAGTATTGCCCTTTTACAAGACGAAGTACTTCTAGAAGAATTTAAAAACAACGCACAAAAGGAAGCCCGCAAATTTGATTTAAATCAGATTGTTGGGCGTTATGTTGCGGTTTACCAACAAGCCCTGGCAAGTCATTAAGGTTTACTTTGGATTGTAAATGCGTTTTGCATCAGCGTAAGCTGCTTCCTTGCTGAGTGACATTTTCTTTGTTTTGAACTGTGTATACAATTCCATCTGATCTCCATAATGAGGCGAGTCTGGGTGATCAGAACTCCCATAGGAAATGGAAGATTCTATCTGTGTCCCCTCTGGCGTAAAACGAACCAATTCGATGTACGATTCTCCACTAACAACCTTTACTTTCCCGTCCTGATATGGAACCGAACTCATTGACGTCAGTACGTCTGGTAAGCCAAATACCGGTAATTCTTTATCCCCACGCACCAGTTTTTGATAATCTCCAAGCGAAATTTCTGTGGTTTTAAAATGTTTTAGCATATAGGCTTTTGCCTCACGTAAAGCTGCAATCAAAAAAGTTTTTGGAAATATTTTTGGTTCCGGTAGTTTTGAATAATATGGATATAAGCGATGGTATAAAATCGCAAAAGACCCTGCTCCTTTTGAGGTTGCATCTGCCTTGCGATCCCAGTTCTGAATTCGTTCAATCAGCAGCGCAATATCCGGATATTGCTTCGAATCAAGATCAAAAAGGGCGTTGATGTTCATCCATGAAAAAGTCATTTCTTCCGGATATTGACGATCGTATTTCATGCGTTTAAAGTCTTCATAAGAAACCCTGTCTTCTGCATCGATCAATTCCTTTAACCGAACAGAACGGTTGTTTTCATAGCGTTCAAAACCCATATCCAAAGAGAATGCATCGCCATCGGGATTATTTGTTTCGTCACTTGATCTAAAAGGGGAGTGG
>JGI20154J14316_10003569_pt1 | contig 12457 bp, 10 predicted proteins | sample COG_04_FD_14316 | JGI IMG/M metagenome (IMG submission 14316) | reverse complement strand
AAAGTAGCCGGCGTTGTATCCGCAGTGCAGAATTATCGGCGCATACAAAGTCTTGTAGCGGTCCATTGTATAACCGTAAACCAGTGAAGGAACAAAGGTTGCTAGAGCCCAAAGTGGCGAATGGTTGATCAGATGTGCTGCTGAAAATAACAGACTGGTAATAATATTGGCCGTCGAAATTGTTGCATTACTGGTCGGTAGCTTTTTGCCCAGGGCAGGTTGTATTAAGCCGCGAAATAAAACCTCTTCAGCAACCGGATAAAGTACTGCAAAGGTTAGAAAGAACTCCAGAGTATAGGTATATCCTCTGCCATTAGTGGCATAGAGATAGATCCACATTGGCAAGGGCGCAAACAGTAAGAAAAGAAATCTCTTTTCTCTGTAAAAGTGCTTAATCGCTGTTTGTTCGACCATAGGATTACTACTCATTGCAATTGGAATCAGCATTGTAAATTTTTTCGTGCCAAGACTATAGGTAAAGGGTGTAACGCTTGGGGAAAGATTGGTTAGCTGTTGCTCTTTGCGCTTTTTAAATAGTAGGTGTTTGTAGGTAGTTGAGGGTTTTATTTCGCCGGTTTGTTTTGTAGCTGGAGCCACTGTTCATACTCACGCTTTAAGCTCAGTGCATCAAGGTCAGGGGCCTGGTCTGGGACAATCCACAGTGCCAGGACATGGGCAATAGCATCAGCCTTAGACTCACCTTCGTGAATTAACTGATGTATCCATCTTGCTCGGGCGCTCTTCTGGGTAACAATATTTACAATCGACGGCTGCATGGCCTCGGCAAAATAATGCTCACCGGAGCTTGGACCAAAGGCTCTGAGCTGCTCAAAGGCCTTCTCACGAGTCATAGAGGATTTTCCGCAGCGACCGGTTTTTGTTAGAGGTTCAATCAGAAAGGGGAGTCGGATATGGTTACAAATATCACTAATTGTGGCAGTGCTAAACTTAGAGCCACGATCGTTGTTATGCTGTCGACAGTCTCGTATTAGATCGATCATATTTTCAATCGAGGTGCTCATCCGTATATGGGCCTTGTGTCTAGACTTTAGTTTTTCATATTCCTATACGTGCCAATTTCGAGGGCGGTCTTCAGTGCGCTATTCAATTGCTTGGCGTAAACATCCCGGGCATTACTTCTGTACTATATTACCCTTGCACTTCTAAGGTCACCGTGATGAAAAAAACACCCAGCCCGATGCGCCACAACGCTGACTTTGAGCAGCGGGTAGTAATCTATCCCCAGGACTACCGTTGGTTGCCATCTCCTATGCCGGGCGTCGAGCGCATGATGCTAGATCGCATTGGCGACGAGGTCGCTCGTGCCACTTCGATTGTACGCTATGCACCCAACAGTACTTTTTCGTCCCATAGCCATAACGGTGGTGAAGAGTTTTTGGTTCTTGAAGGGGTCTTTGCCGACGAGCAATATTCCTACCCAAAAGGCAGCTATGTGCGCAACCCCATAGGTTCCTCCCATACACCTAAAGTGGGTGATGAGGGGGCGACTATTTTTGTCAAACTACATCAGTTTGACGAGCAGGATACCGAGCATAAAATACTGGATACCAGCACTGGCCAATGGTTTCCAGGAATGGTTGCGGGCCTTTCAGTGATGCCATTGCATGAGTTTCAAGCTGAGCACGTCGCACTAGTCCGATGGCAGCCGAACACCCAGTTCAATCGTCATCAGCATTGGGGTGGTGAGGAGATACTGGTTCTAGAAGGGACCTTCTATGATGAACTGGGCGCCTATCCCCAGGGCACTTGGCTGCGCAGTCCACATCTGAGCCAGCACCGACCCTATACCAAAGATGATGGCGCGCTGATCTATGTTAAAACCGGGCATTTAGGCTGAGCTTGAGTCAAACATTACGCGCCATTATCAAACGCTATGGTTAAATTTTTTAATGATTGAAACCCCTAGTTAGCCTACCACCCTGGGGTGTAGACTCACCAGTATCCCTGTCATCCCGACCGCAGCGGAGGGATCTCCCAGGCTCGGCACTTCTCTTCGAATCCACACCAATATTTCAAAGTGCACAAATTACGCTAGAATAGCAGCACAATTATAAAAATAAGTGCCAGGCCAACTACCAGGCCAGCAGGGGAATCTATCACTACATCCGATTTGAGCACAACGCTGCTGAGCTGCCTTTTCTTTATGCTGCTGGTGGCTTGGGTTTCCTACCGCAAGAGCAGGGGGGAAGTGGCTACTCGCGATGGCTATTTTCTCGCCGGTCGCGGTCTTACGGCGGTATTTATTGCCGGTTCCTTACTGCTGACCAATCTCTCTGCAGAGCAGCTGATCGGGCTTAATGGCTCTGCCTATGGGTTTAATCTCAGCAGTATGGCCTGGGAGGTCACTGCCGCGATCGCGACGATCTGCATGGCATTTATCTTTTTGCCGCGCTATCTGGCAGGCGCCTTTTCCACGTTGCCGGAGTTCTTAAATAGCCGTTTCGACGACGATGTGCGGCGCTTAACCGTGCTGCTGTTTATGCTCGGTTACGGTTTGGTGACAATTCCCTCAGTGCTTTACTCAGGTTCTATTGCGGTGCTTCGCCTATTCGATGTGCCGGAGCTGTTTAACCTGCCATACACACAGGCGCTAACTCTAACCATTGTTATGATCGGCAGCACTGGTGCTCTATATGCAGTGTTTGGCGGCCTTAAGGCGGTTGCGGTGTCGGACACCTTAAACGGTATTGGTCTGCTGCTAATCGGCCTTGCAGTGCCGCTGCTGGGGCTCTCCGCGCTGGGTGGTGGCAGTATTGAAGATGGGCTGCATATAGTGGCTAATACTCACACCGAGAAACTCAATGCCATTGGTGGGCCCAGTGACCCAACGCCTTTTGGTACGCTGTTCACCGGAATGATCTTTGCCAATCTGTTTTACTGGTGCACCAATCAATATGTGATTCAGCGAACCCTGGCGGCTAAAAACCTCGCCGAAGGGCAAAAGGGCGTGTTGTTCTCTGGGTTCTTTAAGGTCCTGGTGCCGTTTATGATGATGATTCCCGGGGTGATTGCCTTTCATCTCTATGGTCCGGTGGGCTCGGAGGGCGGTCTGCCATCCATTGATCTGGCCTATCCGCAACTGATCCGCGATCTGTTGCCCACCTATGCCATGGGCTTCTTTTTGGCGGTCTTGCTCGGGGCTGTATTTAGTTCCTTTAATTCACTGCTCAATAGCGCAGCGACACTGTTCTGCTTGGATATTTACCTACCATTGAAGCAGCGGCAGGGCGCCGCGGTGGTGGATGATAAACAGTTGCTGAAGATTGCTAAACGGGCCTCGGTGGTGATTGCCCTGTTCTCCTTTGTGGTGGCGCCCATGTTGCAGTTCGCCCCCGAGGGCTTGTGGCAGATTATCCGTATATTTACCGGTTTTTATAATATTCCGGTTATCGCCATTGTGATTGTCGGGTTGTTTAGCCACCGTGTGCCGGCCCTTGCAGCAAAGCTGGTGATTGTATTTCATGTGATCGCCTACGGGCTGTTGAAGTTTGTGCTTGATGACTGGGTAACCATTCACTTTCTTCACCTGTACGCGATTCTATTTGTTATTGAAGTGGTGATGATGCTGGTGATTGGTCAGCTCTATCCCCGGCAGGAGGCCTGGACCTTTAAGCGCAGTGACAAAATAGACTTGCAACGTTGGCGCTATGCGGTGCCCTGTGCCGTGACCTTGGCTTCATCGGTAGTGGCTCTATACCTGCTGTTTTCGCCGGTTGGTTTGGTCAATGGTATCAGCGTGGCATTTTGGCCACTGATCTTGGCGCTGGTTGGCATTAATATGCTGCTATGGTGGGATGGGACCAGAGATAAAGTCGCAAGAGCAGAATAAAATAATAAATGCGGACTCCAGATTGAATAACTCTAACAAGACTAAACCAAGACTGCGCTTCTTCGAAGATGCGCCAGGTCAACAGCATATAACGCAAGGGGATCAGTACCTCTACCAGCGCCCGACACCAAACCATAACCTAGTGATAATTGGCACAGGGACTATTGGGCAGGAGCATATGCGTGTGGCGACTTTATTGGGTCGTGCGCAAATCCATGGCATCTACGATACTCAAAAACACAGCATGGATATTGCCGAAGCCAACTTTGCCGTCTATTCGGATCAGTCGCTGGTGCGCTATGCAGATCTAGAGTCTGCCTGTAATGACCCGGCTGTGGACGCACTATTTATCTGCACGCCAAACTATACCCACTTCGAGATTTTGCAAACTGCAATCAAGTCCGGCAAGGCGATCTTTTTAGAAAAGCCTATGGCCACTGACTTGCAAGATGCTGCGGCCACCGAGGCGATGGCCCGAGACTATTCCTCGTTTATCCAGATCGGTTTGCAGTACCGCTACAAGGCGCAGTATGTAGAGGCTTTTCACGAGGCTCTGGATAGAGCCTCACTGGGTGAAATTAAAACTATTAGTCTCAGCGAATACCGCCCGCCATTTTTGGATAAGGTGGCACAGTGGAATAAGTTTAATGCTACCAGCGGTGGCACTCTGGTGGAAAAGTGCTGCCATTATTTCGATCTAATTAATCTCCTGGCCCAGTCTCAGCCACTAAAGGTCTATGCCAGCGGTGGGCAGGCGGTGAACTTTGTCGACTTTGAGCGCGACGGCAAAAAGTCGGATATTGATGATCATGCTTTTGTGGTGATTGATTATGCCAACGGTATTAAAGCCAATTTCACCTTGAATATGTTTTGCCATGATTTTAGGGAAGAGCTTATTGTCAGTGGCGATTGCGGTCGTTTAACCACTAAAGAAGTATTTAATTTTCATCAGCAGCAGGGCTCTGTCGCCTCCTTGGCGATTGAAGCCGGAGAGTTGGGTCCATCGAAAACCATGGATGTGACTTATCCTGCGCTTATAGAGCAGAGCGGCCATCATGGCGCCACCTATTTTGAACATATTGCCTTTGTGGATCAGCTGGAAAAAAAGTCAGTGTCCGCGGCAACACCACTCCAGGGACTTTGGTCCATGATCCTGGCCAGTGCCGCCCAGGCCTCTATGGCCAGTGGTGGGACAGTGGATATCAATGAATTTATGACGGCCAATGGTTTGGCCGATTACATCAACGATTAGGAATACTATGTCTGAAGCTATTAAAGCACCGGTTATCAAAGTCTCTTCCAAGTCCATGCCCGCTGTGGGTCTGGGTCTGTGGAAGATCGATCAGGACAGCGCTGCGGATGCGGTCTACGAGGCAATCAAGGTGGGCTATCGCCATTTGGATAGCGCCGCGGATTACGGCAACGAACAGCAGGTGGGTGAGGGTATCGCCAGAGCCATTGCCGATGGTCTCTGCAGTCGTGAAGAGCTCTGGGTAACCAGCAAGCTTTGGAATACCTATCACCGTGCCGAGCATGTTGAGGCAGCCTGTCGTCGATCAATGGATGATCTGGGTGTGGATTATATCGACCTTTACTTGGTGCATTTCCCCATTGCCCTGCGCTATGTGGATTTTCATGATCGCTACCCGGCGGAGTGGATCTTTGACCCCAGTGCCGAGAGTCCGGGTATGGAGCTTGATCAGGTTCCCCTGAGCGAAACCTGGGGCGCCATGGAACAGTTGGTGGAAAATGGCCTGGTGCGTCAAATTGGCGTGTGTAATTACAATGCTGGCTTATTACACGACCTGATGAGTTATGCGCGTATTAAACCGGCTATGTTACAGATTGAATCTCACCCTTACCTTACTCAGGAAGCCTTATTGCGCACCGCGCGGTCTTACAATATGGCAGTCACGGCGTTCTCGCCCCTGGGTTCTCTGTCCTATGTGGCACTGAATATGGCCAGCGCCAATGACACAGTACTAACTGACCCTGCAGTGCTGGCAGCGGCACAGCGAACTGGTGCCACGGCGGCTCAGGTGGTGTTGCGCTGGGGTATACAGCGAGGCACGGCGGTGATTCCAAAAACTAGCAATCCTCAACGTCTGATTGAGAATTTGACCCTCACGGAATTCAGCTTAAATGATGAAGAAATGGACGCCATTTCTGCGCTCAATCAGAACCGCCGGTTTAATGATCCGGCGCAGTTTTGCGAAGCGGCGTTTAATACGTTTCACTCGATTTACGATTGATCACTATGAGCCAATTGGACGTTGATAGGATTAATCTAGCGGGACAACAGCATTATGATGAGGCGGTTTTTCCGCTGGCGTTCGGCGCAGATCAGCCGGCGAATAAGGCTGTTATAGCAGAGTGGATTGCACAGCATAGAACTCATATTGAAGATCAGCTGGCGCTTACCGGTGCGATTTTATTTCGCGGTTTTGGTGTTGTAAATGATGGCGATTTTGATGCCTTTATTCGCGCCTTTGACTGGCCCAATTTCACCTATGCCGAGTCCCTCTCCAATGCCGTAAGACGCAATCGTACTGAGTTGGTGTTTACCGCCAATGAAGCACCGTCAACGGTTTCCATCTTTTTACATCACGAGATGGCCCAGACACCGGTCTATCCCTCGAAGTTGCTGTTTTTCTGTGACCAGGCTGCTGAACAGGGCGGCGCCACACCCATTTGCCGCTCGGATATTCTGTTGCAGCAACTCAGGGAGCAACTGCCGGATTTTGTCGCAGCTTGCGAGAGCAAAGGCGTGCGCTATTCCCAGACCATGCCTCTGGAAGAGGACTTGGCCTCAGGTCAGGGCCGCAGCTGGAAGAGCACGTTGAGTGCCGAGAATCGACAGCAGGCCGAGGGCAAACTAGCGCATTTAGATTATGACTGGCAGTGGCAGGAGGACGGTTCACTCAGTGTGACTACCCCTGTGTTGCCAGCAGTACGGCAACTCAATGATGGCCGCACAGTATTTTTTAATCAGCTGATTGCTGCCTTTCGCGGTTGGAAAGATGCCCGCAATAGCGGTGAAAAATCTATCTGTTTTGGCGATGGATCGGCTATCGGCAGCAGCCATATGGCCCTGGCCATAGATCTGGCTGACAAGCTGACGTTTGATATTCCATGGCAGTCCGGTGATGTTGCCCTGTTAGATAATTTTTTGGTCATGCATGGACGGCGGCCCTTTCAGGGTAAACGCACTGTGCTGGCTTCGTTGGTCGCGTAATGGACTGTTTGATAAGGAAGCGGTTATGAAAACCATTGTTTTAGCTCTGCTGTTAACCCTGTGCGCGCCGTGGGCGAGTGCCGAGTATTCCCGCACTTATATTGAGTCTTTTGCGCTGCAGACCGCCCCAGTGAATGGCCTTGAAATGGCCTATCGAATTGTCGGTGAAGGCCCAGACAAACCCAAGGTAGTGATTATCATGGGCCTCGGCGGCTCCAATGTGGTCTGGGGCGATACTCTGGTCAAAGGTCTTGTAGAGGGAGGCTATGAGCTGCTGATGTTTGATAATCGTGATGTCGGCGGATCCACCCGTTTCGATAGCTGGGGTCAGCCGACCCTGTGGTTACAGCTGATTAAGCAAAAGCTCGGTCTGCCGGTCAATGCGCCTTATACGCTGGATGATATGGCGGCGGATACGGTGGCGCTGATGGATCATCTGGGTTATCGGGACGCGCATATTATCGGCACCTCTATGGGTGGCATGATCGCTCAGGTTGTCGCCGCGCAATATCCTCAGCGTACCCGCAGTTTGGTTTCAATTATGTCTTCAACTGGGGCGCGTCATTTACCTTGGCCGACACGGCGAGCGGAGGGCAATTTGCGCGAGCTTGCTGAGGGTGATGCTGCCGCTGAACGAGACGCGATGATGCGCGCTCGGGGTTTCTACCCTGAATCCATGCCGCGCCAGCTGATGGCGATTTTTAAGTCCGGCGATCGCTCTAAAGATGTAGCCAGCATTGAGGCCAGCACTCTGGTGCTGCACGGAGTTGACGACACTCTGGTGCCGCCATCTCATGGTGTTCATACCGCTGAGTTAATCCAGGGCTCGGAGTTTGTGCTACTCGAAGAAATGGGCCACAACATGCCGGAAAAGGTTTTGCCGGAGTTGATTGCGCGGATGCGCGGGCATATGGATAAGGTAGAGGCCTCTACAGCCAAGGCAGCCGGGCAATAGAGCTATCTAGGGTTACACCAGCTTAAGCGATTAAAGTGATTCAGGCACCGTCTTGAGTTGCAGTCGCTGACGCAGGTAGCGGGCAAATTGATCGACGCTAATATTCAGTGCGGCACTGACTAAAATCAGCAGCAGAGCCACATCAAAGCGAAAGGTCTCAAAGGCTGAGTCAATATAGAAGCCCAGTGTGGCAATGCCTAGAATTCCGAGAATCGCGGTCTCCCGCAGAATCACTTCCCAGCGATAAAACAAAAATGCCAAAAACTGGCGGTAAATTCGGGGCAGCACTTCGTAAAAATACAATGTGATTCCCCGGCTGGCATCGTCGCGGAGATTGAACTCTTCAGTGTAGCGTCCAAGCAAATGGCCGATAATTGCGCCGTTGTGAATTCCCAGTGCCAAAATTGCTGGCAACATTGATGGCCCAAATATCAGCAGCCCGATAAAGGCCAGTAGATATTCTGGCAGTGTGCGCAGCAGCACTAAGATGGAATCGCCGATGCTCCGCTTCAGGTGGCGACTAACAATGCGCCCATGCCTAAAGAACAGCGATGAATTCAGGGGTAGCAGTGCCAGCGCCAATAGACCGGTAAATACCAAACTAATCTGCCCGAGCAGCACTGTATTGACCAATCCGGGCCAAATTTGCTGCTGCCAGAGCAGACTAAACCACTGGCTTAGGCTATTTAGGGTTTCAGCACTTGCAATAGCTTGCCCGCGAAGTGGCGCCGGCACTATATCTTCGCTTATAAAGCGTATCAGCAGCTGCCAAGAGATCGTCGCTTGAGGCGGCAGATAGTAGAACACCGCCACCAGATAGACCGGCAGTAGTCGCTTGTGCAGCCACAGGCGCAGCGTGCCAATCAGCAGCAATAATGCATAAAAGAACGCTGCAGCTTCACTGTATTGGCCATCGCTAAGAGCCGTCTCAAGATGAAATCCCAGCGTCGGTAGGCCGACAAAACCGAGGATGGCGCTGGAGCGAATGGCACACTCAAAACGGTAGCTGGTGTAAGTGGCCATGGAGCGCCATGCCAGGGGCAGCACTGAATAGCAAAAATGGCTTAATCTGCTGGAAGTGGGGGGCAGATTGTTCGCCGGTGCTGGGTCCACTTCTTCAAATAGCTCACCATAGATTTTTGCCAAGGTGCCAGCATAGGGAATGGCGATGGCCAGCAGCCCGGTCAGAGACGAAAGTCCGGCCACCTGCATAAATAACAGCGCCCAGAACAGTTCGTGGATCGAGCGAATAAAGGCACAGAATGCCCGCACCAAGGTAAAACGGTAGCCCAGTGCCAGTACAAAACCGCCCATGGCGGCGAGAGTCACACCCTGAAGGGCAAAGGCGAAGGTATTGGCCAGGCTGCTGAGCAGTGTCGGCCAAGACCACACCGATGGGCTTAGCGCCCCGGCAGTCATCAAGCCGAGTTCCGCCCAGGGATCTGCGCTGCTGATGTCTATATCCACTAGCAATAGGCAGAGCAGGGCCGAGAGGGCAAACCAGAAGCTGAGGTTGCGCAGGGCACTGGCGGAGGTGTTGATTGAGTTAGATGCTGACATGGTTGCTAACTGGCACTGTAGAGACCGGCGAGATCACTGGCCTGCAATTGGTCGCTGGGGGCGTCGAGGACAATGGCACCGTCTTGCAAACCAATAATGCGCGTGCAAATGGATAGGGCTTGGGTTATGTCGTGGAGTGCCAGCACCACAGTTTGATGCTGCTGGCAGATCAGTTGCAGTAGGGCATCACCCTGGTACTCATCGACATTGGCCACAGGTTCGTCGCCGAGAAAAATAGCTCGCTGTTGAATCAGTGCACGGCCGATACTGGTGCGCTGTTGCTGACCGCCAGAGAGTTTGTCGGTGGAGCTAAATAGCTGCTGTTCAAGGCCCAGCTGCTTGGCGATGGGCTCAACAAGGGCTCGTGCGCCGGGCAGCGGTTTGACCAGATTGACCAGGTTATAGGCCAGTGAATAGCGGTCCAGTGCGCCCATATACATATTGTGAAAGGCGCTGAGTATAGGCACCAGACCCGGTTGCTGGGGGCACCAGGCAACCTGATCGGGACGCTGATCACGCAGCGCCTTGAGCAGTGTTGATTTGCCGGAGCCGCTCTCACCAATTAAGGCTACGCGCTCGCCGCTGGCAATGCTTAGACAGAGATTGTCCAGTACCGTACGCCCCTGATACTGCAGGCGTTGGTCCCTAAGCTGGAACAGCGGTGCCGACTGTTTGCTGCTGTTAGTCAACAGTGTTGCCTATTTGCCTGGATCAATAATACCGACGCTAATGGCGGTATCGAGAATCGGTTGGTAGAGGTCATTGTCGGCGGCAATAAAGCCACTGCGGGGAAAGCTGGCCAGCAGATCCGGATCATCCATAGCCAGTAAGGCTGCAGTGAGACGCGCCTGAAAATCTGGGCCCCAGCTATCATTCACGTCACCGCGCACAGTCCACTGATAGTCGGGATAGCTAGGGGTTCGCCAAATCACTTTGACTTTATCCCTGTCTATTTTGCCGGCGGCCAATGCCTTGTCCCAGACTTTATAATTTACTGCGCCAAGCTGGTAGGCACCTGATTGCACTAGGGCGATGGTGCGACTGTGGTCCCCGCTGTAGCCGACCTTGCTGAACAGCTTGTCTGGGGTGTCGCGCAAATTTTCGCTAATAAAATACTCGGGCATTAATCGCCCAGAGGTTGAGCCCTTGGAGCCGAAGGTGAAGGTCTTGCCTGCTATGCCAGCGGGAAAATTGTCGCTGGGCTCCAGGCCTGCACTGCTGTGGGCAATAATATAGCTGGTGAAAAACGGGTCTTCAGTACCCTGGGCAATAGCTTGGCTGCCTGGTACCAGGCGTCGTGCCTGAACACCGGAGAGGCCGCCAAACCAGGCCAGCTGAACCTGATTNTTGCGAAAGGCAGTGACTGCTGCGGCATAACTCTTAACCGGAATGTAACGTACTTCTGTGCCCAACTGATCCTGTAAATAGACGGCAACCTTATCGAAGCGCTCTTGGAGATTTGCTTCGTCCTGATCGGGGATGGCGCTAAAGACAAATGGCTTGGCGCTGACAGGGTCGGCCACGGCGCTAGAAGCAGAGGGCGTGGCGCTAGAAATAGAGGTGATAAACAGCAGAGTAAGCGCGATAAAATTGCGCAGTAGCTGAATCCGCATAGAGAAATCCTTTTAATAAGAGTGTTCGGCCTATGGCCGATATAATTTTGCGAGACATTGCCGCGGCGGCGATTGTACCAGTGATTAGGGATGATGGTGAATTAGGGCTAGTGAATTAGGAATAGCGAATGAGGAGTAGTGAAAAGAGGTGCAATGATTAAGATATTCAGACTGTTGATAGGACGCAGTGATGTATTGCCCGACTAATCCTTGTCGGGCGTGATTTCTTGTCATGGAATAGAGTTGATTTACTCCTGGGACCACTTGGCAAAGCTGCTGCCAGTTTCCGCCAGGGTCTTGATTAACTCAGCGGGTTTCCAATAGTCTGCAGCGCTCTTTTGATGCAGGGCGCTGAGCTTTTTATACACAGCATCAAGACCAAGATGATCGGCGTACTGCATGGGGCCGCCGTGATAGACCGGGAAGCCGTAGCCAAACACATAGACCACATCTATATCGCCGGAGCGCTGCGCTATGCCTTCTTCAAGGATTTTTGCCCCTTCATTAATTAGCGGTAACAGCAGACGATCACGGATCTCTTCATCGCTAAAGTCTCTGCGCTGAACGCCGTATTCGGCGGCCTTGGCTTCGATCAGTGCGCTGACCTCAGGGTCGCTAATGCGAGCTCGGGTTTGGGGATCATATTGATAAAAGCCGGCACCGCTCTTTTGACCCAAGCGACCCTGCTCCACTAGGGCGTCGGCAACACAGAAACTCCGTGGATCGCCTTTTTCTTTATCGCTTAAGCCCTCGCGAACCTTATAGCCAATGTCGATACCGGCAAGATCACTCACAGCCAATGGCCCCATGGCCATGCCGTACTCTTCCATCACGCGGTCAATCTGTTCAGCACTGGCGCCTTCAATTAGACAGAGCTGTGTTTCGCGGCCATATTCGCTGAACATACGGTTGCCAATAAAGCCAAAGCAGACCCCTGAGAGAACCGGTACTTTGCCGATTGCCTTAGCCACTGCCATAGACGTGGCAATAACTTCGTCAGAGGTTTTGTCAGCGCGGACAATTTCCAGCAGTTTCATAATATTGGCTGGGCTAAAAAAGTGCAGACCAATCACATCTTCGGGACGCTGAGTGGCCGCGGCAATGGCATTAACATCCTGATAAGAGGTGTTGCTGGCCAAAATGGCGCCGGGCTTGCAGACTTTATCTAACTTGGCGAATACCTGCTGTTTGATCTGCAGATTTTCAAACACTGCCTCGATTACCAAGTCGGCATTGGCCAGATC
>JGI20154J14316_10003564_pt1 | contig 12479 bp, 8 predicted proteins | sample COG_04_FD_14316 | JGI IMG/M metagenome (IMG submission 14316) | reverse complement strand
AAATCATAAGCGGATCCTTCCTTTCGCAAATCTGCGGGAGACATATTAAGAATTAGTTTTTTTCCTGGAATTTTATAACCGTTGTTTTGTAATGCTGCAGCTATTCGGAAATTACTTTCTCTAACGGCATTATCTGGCAAACCCACTAAATGGTAACCAATACCTTTGTCTACATTAACTTCAACGGTAATTGCACTGGCTTCAACACCAAATACAGCACTCCCATATACTTTTGTAAGCATTTTATATAAAATTATATAACAAGGGAGTTATTAAGGGTATAATATAGTTAAATAAACTTCTATTTTACATAAAAAAAGCCCTTATCTTTAAAATAAGGGCTTTTTATTAATGATATGATTTACTATTTTTTCAAAAACTGCAATACCTTGGTATTGTTGTCTGAAGTCACTTTAATAAAATAATTTCCATTTGATAGCGCTGATACATCAATATTTGAAATTGTTGAATTAGAACTTTCAGAAATTAAAACCTGTCCTAAAACGTTTACAATTTCCACATTATAAATTGGTGTTGCTGCATCTAAATTTAAAACATTAGATGCAGGGTTTGGATAAATCACTAAGCCTTCTATTGATTGATCGTTAACCCCAAGTATCCCTTCTACTGTTAAGGTATAAACTTCTGAGAAGTTACCATCTGCACAGGTAGTATTTGATTTTACCCTCCAATAGTAGGTTGCTCCTTCTGTTACTCCTAATGCTAAATAATTTGGAAATAAAACATTGTCTGAAAATTCGACTTCAGAAAAATCTGAATACCTACTTAATTCAAAATCATAACTATTAACACTTTCATCTCCAAAATCCCATCTAAATTCTATTACTACTGGCTGATCTACTGCTCCATCTGGAGGGAAAATTAATTCAATATTAGAAACTTCATCACTTAATATTCGTAAAATTAAATATAAATTAATAGTATCAGAAGATCCAGAACCAGTTACCATAAAAGGATAATCTCCAGGAGTTAAACTTCCAAGTCCATCTATACTTAACACAGTGGTTCCTTCATCACTTAAAGAAGATGAAGAAAAACTTCCAGAAGTACCGGATGGCAAACCAGAAACTGTAAAATCTATTGTATCAGAAAAGCCATCACTAAATCCTAAATCAACATTAAAATCAGCACTGTCATCTGCAGAACATACTTCTAATATTCCCTGATGAGAAGATATCGTAAACTTTTTATTTTCAATTCCTGTAACGATTAATGAAAAAGCTTGAACATCATCAAATAGTGCTGCTCCTTTATGAGAAACCTGAATAATATATTCACCCGAAGCTCCTGGTATTTCAATTTTTTCAATATTATCAACTAAATTGTCGCCAGTAGTTGCCGGTGCACTAAAATTTGCAACATCTAACTTCCAAGGAAGGTAAGTTGCTCCTCCATCTTTTGAAACTCTTAAGTCTAAATCATTTATTAAAGATGGAATGGGATTATCGTTAATTCCGTTAGGTAATAAATTTCCTGGTGGGTCAACCCAAGTCAATGAAACCATTAAGTTATCAACTCCATCAGATTGAACCGAATAGGTATAAACTTCATCTGTCTTTATTTCTTCCTCCAAAATTGTGGAAGATATTCCGGATTCAGAAATAACATCTGCAGCTCTTTCTGTATTAAACAAACCCCAACCAAACCTATAATCTGGACCTGGACTAGTGCCTGCTTCATCTGCAGTGTGCAAAACTAAACCTCTTAATGTTGAGCTTCTCATGAAAACTCCGTTTAAATTATTGTAATGTTGTTGCAATAATGTAGCACTACCAGCAGCATTGGGGGAAGACATTGATGTACCACTATAATTAGAATAACCTGTAGCTCCTGTAGCTGAATACATATTAACTCCTTTAGCAGAAATATCTGGTTTAATACGACCATCGTCTGTTGGTCCCCAGCTACTAAATGAAGACATATTAACGCTATTGGGTCCAGTATAGTTTAAAACTTCATTTACTGCTGCTACAACCATAGCATTTTTTGAAAGCGCAGCACCCGTTAAATAGTCATAACCTCCATTGCCTGTATTTGCTCCAGACTGTCGGTCATTTCCAGCAGATTGAAATGGCAAATAGTAGGGTGCATTGTAGGTTATATTATCAAATCCTCTAGCATTACCTCCGTAATATCCAATTTGCCATAAATCAAAAAAATCAATATCATAACCGTATGAATGATTAGAAATTAATAGCCCATCTGATGCTGCTGCGATCATCTCACTAGAGTCGGACTGAGAAGTATAGGAATAAATTATAGCTAAAGGAGCCATCCCTATAGTAGCTCCACCGTTAAGTGCTCCTCCTCCAATTAAAGTTCCTGCTACATGAGTTGCATGATCGCTAATGCCTGAGGTATTGTCAATTTGAATTACCCTATCTTCTAATAAGGGATGGTTAAGATTTGCATCACCTACTTCCCACATTCCCACAATCATATTCTGTCCATCTAATTCAAGTCCGTTACCGCCTCCTGTATGAACCTTATTAGCTCTAGTAGTTATACCTCCTTCTCTATTAGTGGTGATGAAATATAAAGGTTTTCCATTTAAATTAACACCAACAAGCTTAGCTAAATTACCGTTTGGGGATTGGATAATTTTTTCCCAACCTAATAAATCAGCCATTTCATAAGCCTTTTGATAGTTTCGGTTTTGTTCTTCAATCTCTTTTGATTCTAGAACACTTAACTTTTCTAGGTCATAATTTGCTCTAATTTCTTGTTTTTGTAGGTCTGTTTGTGAATACAAACCTCCAAATACGGAGAATATAATAAATACAAAAAATAGTGATTTTTTTTTCATAAGACTTTTTTTTAAAACTAATAAACTAATAGCTTTTAAATAAAAAATTAATGAAACTTTAACTAGGTTCTGTATTTAGTCTGATTGTTATGAAGTAGATAATAATTGATTCGTTAATAGTTCACTAATTCAACTCCCCATTGATCATAACTAATAATATTTCAATTGATTCCTTAGAAAAATATTTTATGCTCATAAAAAGCTATAAGGCTACCTAAATTTTTAGTTGTTAAGCTATTGATAAAAATAGTAATAGAAGGTTTATTTTCAAAAAGACTATGAATCCGTTGGGAGCGATTTGCTTTAGGTTTCTTACAATAAAACCTTCTTTTTAATTTTACACTGTTTTCTATTCTTATTTATTGCAAAATCTTTACTATTGTGGATAATTCAATTTACAAAAGATATTTGATGATAACTCTCTAGCTCATCCTAAATAATAATAATAATAATAATAACAAGCATATCCAACCAAGAATCATCTCGATCTAACCTCCCAGATATTTTTTTAAAATTGATTGTTTTGTAATAGTAATAATGCTACATTTGAAAAAAAAACTATGAAAAAAATTCTTTTATTAGCTCTTTTCCTTCCATTTTTATCAATTGCACAGGAAAACAAAATAGGTAAAGTTTCTCAGTCAATTACTGCTGCAAAGGCAATTTCTGGTGAATTTCAATCTTTTGAAATATTTAACTCACAAACTGAAAACGCTTCAGAAAATTACTCAGATGCTGTTACCGATGGTGTGGTTGTTGATATTAATCAAGCTAAGATCAACGAAATAAGAAACCAAGATCCTAAACAAATGCAACTTAGCATTCCATTTAAATCGAATGGTGAAACAATTGCTTTAGATTTAATTCAAGTTGCTGTTTTTTCGCCTGATTTTAAAGCTATAACTAATAATGGTAACGATATTACAAATGAAGTAGACTTTGGAAAACACTATCGTGGTACTATAGCAGGGAACCCTAATTCATTGGTTTCAATAAGTGTTTTTGAATCTCAGATTAGTGGTTTTATCGCTAACGAGGAAGGCAATTATACCATAGGAAAACTAGAAGATTCAGATAAAAAACACATCATATATTTTGATACTGATCTAAAAAATGACACACAAGAAATATTCTGTTCAACAGAAGACGATGGTATCGCATATTCGGAAGATGAGTTAACACCACCACCAACAAGTGTGCAAGAACCTGGAGATGAAGTAGATGTTTATATTGAATCTGGACAAAGTGTTTACAATGCCCAAGGTGGGAACCTTGCGAATACAATTGTTTTTATCACTGGTATTTTTACACAAAGTTATGTACTATACGCTAACGATGGTATATCGGTAAGGACATCTAGTATGATGGTATGGGTCACTCCAGATCCTTTTGACGGTGTTGATTCTTTTGAACAATTAAATAGTTTTACATCAAATGTAAATAGCAACCAACAAAATTTAAATGGAGATATTAATCATTTAATTGAAAGACAGAATTATGGTGGAGTGGCTTGGCTTAACGGTATGTGTAGTAATAATAACGTTTGTTATTCTGGCTTAGCAAATAATGCAGTTGTAACTGTCCCTACATACTCGTGGAATGTGATGGTAATTACCCATGAAATGGGGCATCTTATGGGCTCGAATCATACCCATGCATGTGTATGGAATGGAGATAACACTGCTATTGATGGTTGTGCTGCAACCGAAGGTAGTTGTGCTCGACCTCCAAACCCTACAACAGGTGGAACAATAATGAGTTACTGCCATCTCCAAGGTGTTGGAATCAATTTTAATAAAGGATTTGGATCTCAGCCATCTGCTGTGATTCTTAACAAGATTGCAAATGCTGGAAGTTGTTTAGATCCAGAAGAAATAGACAACCCTCCAGTTGCCGTATGTAAATCAACATATGTGGTTCAATTAGATTCTAACGGAGAGGCATCTATAGTTGTAGAAGATATTGATGGAGGAAGTTATGATAATGAAGAAATAGTTTCCATGTCCATTGATATTGACACTTTTGATTGTGAAGATGTTGGTTTTGTTAATGTAACATTAACAGTTACAGATAATGATGGATTAACTAGTAATTGTGTGGGATACGTAGAGGTTGTAGATGGTTCAACAATTGTAACTACCTGTCCTGAAGATTTTACTGTTAGTATTCCAGCTGGATCTTCTTATGAAGTTTTAGATTATCGAGATGAATTAATTATTGTCACAGATATTTGTAACGTTATTCCTGCTGCAACTTCTCAAAGCCCTAATACTGGAACTGAATTACCATTAGGTGTAAATGTAATTACAGTCAATGCATTATTAAATGATGGAACTATATTATCTTGTTCCTTTGAAATTACAATTGATAACAATTTAGAATTGGCAGATAATTCGATATTATCAAGTCTTTTATTATATCCTAACCCTGCAAGTGAAATAGTAAAATTAGGCAATCCTCAGAACCTAGATTTAGAAACTATTTCTATCTATGACATGATGGGAAGATTAATTAAATTAATTGATTTGAAAGACATGGGAATTGAACAATTAATTAATATTTCAGAGCTATCTAAAGCAAATTATTTTGTAATTATTCAAGGGGAGCAAAGTAAAATAGTAAAGCAACTAATTATAAAATAAAGATATCAGAACTAAAAAATAAAAACCTACTCAACTACGAGTAGGTTTTTTTTATTTCAAGGGTTTTAATAGTAATTCTTATAAATTTCTTCAATAAAAATGGAAGGATGTGCGTCCTTAAGCAATCCACAATTAACTCTTTCTAGCACTTTATATTTAATTCTAACTTTTAGACTATCTGTATAAAATTCAGGAAGTAAATTTTTAGGCATATATATGGTATCAGAAGCTTTAACAACCCATCCACAACCGTCTGAAGCAGGTTCTCCATAAAATCTAATTATAGCATCTTCACAAGATTCACAGCTAGCATGAGATAAAGTTTCTTTTTTGCTTTTGCATGAAGAAAAAAAAATTAAAGATGTAATTATAATAAAAACTGAATTTTTCATAGGTTTTTTATCAAAGGCAATATAGTGATTTTAAAAAAATGAAAGTTTAACTATAACTTGTCTTTATTTTGACAACTATGAAGTAGATAATAACTGATTCGTTAATTTTTTTCCTAATTCAACTCCCCATTGATCATAACTAAAAATATTCCAAATGATACCTTGAACAAATATTTTATGTTCATAAATAGCTATAAGACTACCTAAATTTTTAGGTGTTAAGCTATTGATAAAGATAGTATTAGAAGGTTTATTTCCATTAAAAGATCTGAATTCATTAGGAGCGTTTTGCTTATAGGTTCCTTGCAATAAAGCCTCAGATTGAGAAAAGAAATTAGCTTTTAGTATGTCATGTTGTTTTTTATGTTGGTAAAGGGATTCTGAAAAACCTATAAAGTCTACAGGAACTAATTTTGTACCTTGATGTAATAATTGGAAAAAAGCATGTTGAGCATTGGCTCCAACATTCCCCCAAACAACAGTTCCTGTTTGGTAATTAACTTTAGTTCCATTTCGATCTACACTTTTACCGTTACTTTCCATGATAGCTTGTTGCAGATAAGGAACAAAATCTTCTAAATATTGGGTATAAGGAATGATGGCTTCTGTCTCACTGGAGAAGAAATTATTATACCAAACCGAAAGTAAAGCTAAAATAACTGGAATGTTTTCTGAAAAATCTTCATTGCGAAAGTGCAAATCCATTTCATGTGCACCTCGAAGTAGTTCCTCAAAATTATCATAACCAATTGCACAACAAGTAGAAAGACCCACCGAACTCCATAATGAAAAACGTCCACCAACCCAATCCCAAATTGGAAAAATATTATATTTCGAAATACCAAAATCAATAATTGCACTTTCATTTGTGGATACTGCAATAAAATGCTTTTCAATATCTAATTGTGATGCTCCTTGCAAAAACCAATTTTTTATAGCATTTGCATTGGTCATTGTTTCTTGAGTAGTAAAACTTTTAGAAACAATTATAAATAAAGTAGTTTCTCTGTCTAGTTTTTTTAAAGTCTCGAAAACATGATCACCATCTACATTGGAAACATAGTGTAATTTTAAAGCATTGCCATAGTATTTTAAAGCATTAGTTACCATTTTAGGTCCTAATTCACTGCCCCCGATGCCAATATTTACTATGTCAGTAATAGGTTTTCCTGTAAAACCTTTCCATGCACCTTTTATAATCGCATTGGAAGTTTTTTTCATTTTCTGAAGTGCTTTTTTTACTTCAGGCTTCATAGAATCAAAATCACGAAGTGCTGAATGCAAAACGGCTCTGTCTTCTGTTTTATTTATTTTAGATCCTTCAAATTGAAGTTCGATGGCTTTTTTTAAACCTACTTCTTCTGCCAACTGAAGTAATAAACTAATTGTTTTATCTGTAACTCTATTTTTTGAATAATCAACTTGAAACTCATTCCAAGAAACATTCATTTTATTTACACGCTCTGTATCATTTTTAAATAAATCCATCATATGGACCTCTTTTATTTCAGAAAAATGTGCCTGTAATTTATTCCAAGCTTCAGTTGCTGTGGGATTGATAGAAGGAAGATTCATTTATTATAATTTATGTTGTTTATAGTATTCAATTAAACCATCAATAGGTCTCCTTATTATATTACCTAATTCTAAATTATAAGGCTTCATACAATCTTTTATGATATCTTCTGAAAAATGAGCTATCGAACCAATAAAATGAATCGGTACATTTTGTGATTCTTTAAAACAAAGAATTCGATATTCTATAAATTTTAACATCCCTTCACTAATCAATTTGTAAAAGTAACCATTAACTTCTTTCGAAGTAAAAATAAATTCGGCAAAAGATGCTAAATACCTATTTGGATTATGTCTTTTATATAGATGATTTTTAATTTCATCTGGATCTAAATTAAAACGTTTTTCGAAATCTATAGCTAACTGAGTTGGCATTTTCTTATAAAAGTAATCACGTAATAGACGCTTTCCGAAGTAATTTCCACTAGCTTCATCCATTAAAGAATATCCTAGTGACTCTAAACCATTATGAATTTCCTTACCATCAAAATAACAACTGTTCGAACCAGTACCTAAAATACATACTATCCCGGGTTCAAGAGTAGCTGAATATACAGCTGCAATCATGTCCTCGTTTACTGAAATTTCTGCAAATAAAAATATTTCAGAAAGAATATTAGTTAATAATTGTACGGGAGTTTTTGTACCACAACCAGCACCATAAAAATCAACAGTGGTAATTTTATTAAAAAAAGGAAGAAGTTCTTCATTAGCAAGAATACGTTCTTTTATATTCTCTTCTGGAACAACAGCGGGATTTAACCCCTTGGTTCTTGTTTTTAGCACCACATTACCGGTCTTATCCATTAAGATCCAGTCGCATTTTGTAGAACCACCATCAGTAATTAAAATCATTTTTAAAGATTTGTAATATGAACTGCTAAATCTATTAATTTAGAAGAATAACCATACTCGTTATCATACCAAGCCACTAACTTAAAGAAATTATCGTTAAGTGCAATACCTGCACCCGCATCAAATGTACAAGTATGAGAATCACTCACAAAATCTTGAGAAACAACGGCATCTTCCGTGTAGTTAACAATACCTTTATAATCACCTTCAGAAGCATTTTTAAATAATTTCATAATATCCTCATAGCTCGCACTTTTATTTGTACGAACTGTTAAATCTACAACGGAAACATCGGCAGTTGGAACACGTAAGGACATTCCTGTTAGTTTTCCATTTAATTTAGGTATCACCTTACCAACAGCAACCGCTGCACCTGTGGAAGCAGGAATAATATTAGTTAATGCACTACGACCCCCTCTAAAATCTTTGCGTGAAGGACCGTCTACAGTAAACTGAGTAGCAGTTGTTGCATGTACTGTAGTCATAAGACCTTCTATAATTTCATATTCATCATCAATAATTTTAGCCAGAGGAGCCAAGCAATTTGTAGTACAAGATGCGTTGGAAACTATTGTATCTGTTTCTTTAACATCATTATGATTGACACCCATTACGAACATAGGAGCATCTTTAGAAGGAGCAGAAATTATCACCTTTTTTGCACCAGCCCTTAAATGTGCATCTGCATTGGTAAGGCTTGTAAAAATTCCAGTACAATCAATAACTACATCTGCACTGACCTCGTTCCACTTTAAATCTTCGGGATTTCTTTCTGCGGTTACTCGAATAATGCGATCATCAACCACTAACTGTCCATTTTTCACTTCCACTTTTCCTGAGTATTTCCCATGGACTGAATCGTATTTTAATAAATAAGCCAAATGATCTACGTCTAATAGATCATTTACTCCCACAACTTCAATATCTTTATTTTGTGATGCAATTCTAAATGCAAGTCTACCTATTCGGCCAAAGCCGTTGATTCCAATTTTTGTTTTCATATTTTTTTTTTGATTATATAGACGTAATGTCTGCGACTCTTATTAATTCTAAATCTAATTCTTTACTTGTCTTATTAAGTGTTTCTATAAATGGAACACAAATTAATTTATTATGACGAATGCCTATCATCACATTTTTCTGATTATCTATTAATGCATCAACTGCCTTGACCCCTAATCGACTTGCTAAAACGCGATCAAAACAACTAGGACTTCCGCCTCTTTGAATATGGCCTAAAACAGTTACTCTTACTTCATACCCTGTAAGTTTCTCTTCGATATAACTTGCAAGTTTAAATATATTTTTACCGATTTGATCTCCTTCTGAAACAACAATAATACTAGATGTCTTACCTGATTTTTTACTTTTTTTAAGTGATTCTATTAAACGTAATCTCCCCATATCTTGCTCAGGGATAAGTATTTCCTCTGCCCCTGCACCAATTCCTGCATTTAATGCGATATCTCCAGCATCTCGCCCCATTACTTCAACTAAAAACAATCTATTATGTGAATTTGCGGTATCTCTAATTTTATCGATTGCTTCTACAACTGTGTTTAATGCAGTGTCATATCCTATCGTAAAATCGGTACCACTAATATCATTATCAATGGTTCCTGGTATTCCAATAATAGGAATATCAAATTCATTACTAAAAACAGAGGCGCCAGCAAATGTACCGTCTCCTCCAATAGTGACAAGTGCATCTATACCTTCATTTTTTAAATTGTTATAAGCTATTAATCGACCTTCTTTAGAAAGAAAAACTTTAGATCTAGCAGATTTTAGTAAGGTTCCACCTCTATTTATTATATTTTTAACAGAACGTGCATTTAAATTTTTAAAGTCTCCTTCTATAAGCCCTTCATAGCCTCTATATATGCCAGTACATTCCAAATTATGATATACAGAAGCCCTAACTACTGCTCTAATAGCAGCATTCATACCTGGTGCATCACCTCCACTGGTTAAAACACCTATTTTTCTTATACTTTTTTTCATTTATAAAATTTTAAATGCCATTATCTATTAATTTTTCAATATATAATTTTTTTATTGAAAATAAATATAGATCCCAATAACAATTATACAAATCATAAAACCAGAAATTTTAACATATTTCCAAGGAGTTATGTCAACTTGTTTAGTGTATTCTTGCACATATGCTTCTGGTCTTGGATTTATTTTACCTATTAGTAACATAATAAAAACATTTAGTACAAATAAAATTGCCATTACATCTAAATAATGTAAACCGAAATATGCTTGTGATTTGATAAAGGCTAATTGTGTTGGGTCTGTTATACCTGATGCACTTGCTTTAGCTAATGCTTTAGTAATAAAATAAGGTTGTAGTAAAAATTGACTGAAAATGTATAAAATAGACCCTGATAATAATCCAATTTTAGCAGCGATAGCGGGTACACGTTTTGTAAGGTATCCAACTACAATAATAGTTAAAATTGGTATGCTATAGATTCCATTTATTTCTTGTAAGTAATCAAATAAGCTACCGGCATTTGCAATTGCGGGAGCTATAAACATGGATGCCAGTGCTAATAATAATCCAAAACGTTTCCCTTGTTTTACAACAAGTCCTTCTTCGGCTTTAGGATTAATATGTTGCTTGTAAATATCCATACCGAAAAGAGTAACAGAACTATTCAAAACACTATTGAATGAACTTAAAATAGCTCCAAAAATAACTGCCGCGAAAAACCCTAATAATATCGGAGGTAGTACTTTAGCAACTAACATTGGATATGCTTGATCTGATGTTTCTAAATTACCATTAAAAATATGGTATGCAATAATTCCTGGAAGAACAACAATAAGTGGCCCTAATATTTTTATAAATGAGCCTAAAAGCAATCCTTTTTGCCCTTCTTTTAAGTTTTTTGCACCTAGTGCTCTTTGGATAATTTGTTGATTGGTACCCCAATAAAAAAGTTGTACCAACATCATTCCTGTAAAAATAGTATAAAAAGGTACTGGGTCAGTGGAACTACCCATAGATTTAAATTTTTCTGGATGTTCTGTGGTTAATACTGAAACACCTTCCATAATACTTCCATCACCGACAGCTAATAATCCAAAAATAGGAATAAGCAATCCACCAATTAACAATCCAATGGCGTTAATACTATCAGATACTACTACTGCTTTTAATCCTCCAAAAACTGCATAAATAGAGCCTATAATTCCAATACCCCAAACACAAAGCCATATAGATTGATTTTTTGTAATATTGAATACTTCCGGAATATTAAACATTCCGCTTATGGCCAAAGATCCTGAATACAAAATAACAGGTAACAAGACAACAACATATCCAGTTAAGAACAAACCAGAAGTGATAGTCTTTGTAGTAACATCAAAACGCTTTGCTAAAAATTGAGGTACTGTGGTAAGGCCTCCTTTCAAATATCTTGGAAGTAAAAATAATGCAGTGACAACCATCGCAATTGCCGCAAGTGTTTCCCAAGCCATAACCGATAGTCCACTTTCATATGCTGAACCATTGAGACCCACTAATTGTTCTGTTGAAAGATTAGTAAGTAATAATGAACCTGCTATTACTCCTGCTGTAAGGCTTCTTCCACCTAAAAAATAACCATCAGATGTTTTTTCGTTTGTCTTTCTTGTTGCTACATATGAAATAATCGCAACTATAATTGTAAATGCGATAAAAGAAAATATAGCCATATGAGGTTTATTAGTTTAGAAGTATTTATTTAAAAGAGGTAATTTTTCTGAAAATTTCAGATAAATCACCTCTTTTTTCTAATTAATATTCAATAAAATACTGATTTGATTGTCAGTTTTTTTATTCTTTTAATATTTTTATAATTTTAGTCCCTTTATCAGAATATACATGAGCTAAATAAACACCGGTTCTCATTTCTGACATATTCAACGAAACATCAGACATATTTGGTGATATAGAGAGTATTTTTTGACCAAAAAGGTTATAAATAATTATATCGGTAATGGTTTCTTGTGCGTTTACATTCCAAAGCGTTTTAACTGGATTTGGAAAAGAAACAACAGTTGATAAAACAGTATCACCTATACTTAAAGGGGCTGCTAGTTCAATATCATCGTAATAATACGTACTTCCATCTCCTGGTAAGTCAACTACAAATTCAAAGAATATCACTACAGTTAACCAATCGACTCCTGCAG
>JGI20154J14316_10003561_pt1 | contig 12483 bp, 12 predicted proteins | sample COG_04_FD_14316 | JGI IMG/M metagenome (IMG submission 14316) | reverse complement strand
GAAGACAAAAAAATCGCCGCGATGCGCGCGCTCTTGGGTGCGGACGCCCGACCTCCGGCTGCTCAGCAGGCCATGCCGACCGCCACCGCGAAACCCGCAACCAACACCGACGAAGCCCAACTCACCGCCATACGGGAGGCGTTGATCGAGCGTGCACTCCAGGGCCCGACGCGCGTGGTGTCCACCGCGTGGATCGATGACCAAGGGCGTCTGCATGAAGATGCGCAACTCACCAATGACATGCGCGTGCGCGGGGTGCGTGTGTTGTCCTATACCGCTGACGGAAAAGCATCCCTCAAGGCGGAGGTGGACCTGCAGTCCGGTGAAAAGCCCGTTTGCGCCGCGCCCGATGCCTCGCGGTGGACGCAGCACGTTCGCCTGTTGACACGCATCGCCGCGGACACGCGTCCGGAGGATCGGTATTTCGCCAACGAAATCATGGGGGCATGGCAAGTTGCTTGGCGTCAGGCAACAGCCAATTACGCCAAGCGTTGGCAGCAATCTGACCTCGACCTGACCCAACGCAGCGCGTATCAGGCCGCGCTCATGGGGGATACCGGTTTGGCACCGGCCGACCAAGGCCAGTGGCGCTTAACGATGACTTTAGGGAAATTCTTGCCCTTGAATGACACCGCAGATGGCGAGGCGCCGGCTGAAGCTGGCAATGGGGCTTTGGCAAAGCAGTGGCAATTGTCGCTGCGCTTAGAGCCCATTTTTGGGAGCGCGGAACCATCGGTCAAAACCATATCTCTGATTTGGGCGAGGGCAGAGGCCACGTTGGCACCGCCGCAACTGCCCGACGCCGTCGCGACTAAATTAGTATGGGAGGCAGAAAAATGGGTTCAGACCTTAAATGAACGCATGGCGTGTGAGCCGCTGCAGTTCGCAATGCGTGACAAAGAGGGCGAGCGCCTGCACATTAGCGGTGGGCGCTTTAATGGTTTAAAAGTCGGCGATAAACTGGTGTTGGTCGACAGCCGCGAGTTACCTGCGCGTGTGTTACACGCCGGTGTTGCTGCCCGTTTGGCATTGGCTGAGGTGTCAGAGGTCGCCGACACGGCGTCCGTTCTTCGCCAAGTCGCTGGCCCACCCCTCGGCGACGCCTTAGCGAGTGCGTGGGTGGCCATGCCCTATCAATGAGACATTCTTATGCAACTACATTCCAAACAACCGATCTGTATCTCCACCGCCACCACCACCATGTCCACCATGGGACGTGAGCAAGCTGTGCCGACGCCAACCATAGCCAAGCGCCTCACGGCTGTTGCTGTGCTCATCGCCGCCGCTGCCAGCCTGGTTATGGGCGACGCCCATGCCCAAGGTGCCAACATGCTGGCTAACGACGCGTTGAAGGCGCTGCTGGGTAAAGACCTCCCGATGACAACCTCAGCGGCCAATGCCGTCGGGTCGCAAGTCATGGTCGACGGGAGCGCACAGCTGTCAGGTGATGGGACGCGCCAAACGTATAAGGTCAATAAGGGCGAAACCCTTGACCGCATCATTGCGCGAACCATGCGAGGCACGGTGGCCGATGTCAAACTAATTCGACGTGCATTCGTTGCCTTGAACGGCGCGGCCTTCCCAAGGGGTAGCCCGCACATCATCTTGGCGGGCGCCATGTTGCAAGTGCCCACTGTCGCCGACCTAATGGCCATGTCCAATGGGCAACCCGTCACGCGTGACGGCGTGGGACAGGCGGGCAGTCGCGGAACCACGGACCAACGGAAGTGGGTTCGCTTCCCCTAGCGTAAAGCGCCATGTTGTTCACCTCTGAAACCGTGGCGGTTGCTGCGCGCATGAGTGCCTTGGTTCTGGAGGCGCGTGCCCCGATCGTGCAAGCGCCAGAGGCGCGCGTGTTGGGCCTAACTGAAGGCCAAATTATCACGGCGTTGGCGGGTATTCGTGGTGAGCGATTAAAGCTTATCTTGCAAGGCCGAGGCATAGACTTGCCGCGTGGACTTCGCTTGAAAGAGGGCGACACCGTTGTGCTGAAAGCACACGCTCAAACCAACGGCCAATGGCAGTTACAACCCGTTTCGGTTAACGGCCAGGCTGTTAAGTCAGCAGCGACCTTGGGTGGGCAAAGCGGTGCTGCGATCAACAGTGTGCCGAGTAACCAAGAGGGGGAGGCTATCGACCCCATTCGCGCGCAGACCCCGCGCCAAGATCCTAGCGGCTTACCGCCTCGAGCACCCGCCGCCGGCGCTGCCGATACGCCGGCCAAACACGCGCATGCGGCGGTGCGTGGCGCAGCCGACCCCGCGCGGCCCGAAAAAGCGCCAGCCGAACGCGCGCTGCCACGCGAGAAGTTGTTGCCAACCAGGCAATTTTTGGCGCAGAACGCGCGTAGTCTGCCCCCTGTTCAGCAGGACGGCGTCGCGCCTTCAAAAGCCGATGCTAATGCGCCCAAGCCCTTGGCGCAAGCAGATACCACCGTGCCCGCTCGTCTAAACGCCCTCATTGCCAGCACGCCCGAGCCCTTGGCATGGGCCCGCCTCTTTAAAAGCGATGCCTTTAGCCAGTTACTGGCCATGGTGAGCGGGCTACCCAACCGCCGCGCTGACGCAAGCGCTACGGCCCCGCGCAGACCGATCGTGTCGCAGACCTTCGATCAATGGCCTATGAGTGGCCTACGGATGCGTAGCCTAACGCCTGAGGGGTTACGTAACGCGCTGCTTGCAAGCGGTTTGTCGGCGGAAGCCATGTTGGTGCGGGGTGAGAAAAAAGCCGGTACCGACGGCAAGAGCCTGCTGCGCCAGCTCTTATCGGTTGCCAAGTTGGGTAGCGAGGCGCATACGGTCGTCAAGGATGCGTTAGATGAGATTCAGCGCGTGCAGGTGGATGCCGCCCAAGCATTGGACAGGCGGGAGCTGGCGTTTTCCTTGGTTTTGCCATTTGCTGATGCAGACCCCGTATCGTTTAAGTTTCACCGCAAGGGCAAGCGTGATGACCTCGCCGGCAACGTTTACACCGTTGACGTGCATACGCAAAGCAGACGGCTTGGTGACTTGTGGATGCGAAGCAAGATCGACATACAGCGCGAACGCACGGATGTGGCGCTGACCATGTGGATCCCCCGGGCGGATGTCGCCAAACAGGCACAGGCCCAATTGGGCGCCCTGCGCGCCGAGCTTGAGGCTGCGGGCTTGGGGCTTGTTGACGCGCACGTGTTGCAGTCCGCGCGTCCGCAGGGCGCAGCGAGCGATGCCGAGACCCGATTGACACCGGGCAACGGCGACCGCAGCGTTTGGGATGTTTCGGCATGAAACGCCGACAATTAGAGGCGATCGCGCTGGCTTACGGCCAAAACGATGCCCCGGTTGTGACCGTAAAAGCCTATGACGAATTGGCTGAGCGCGTCATTGAATTAGCCAGAGAAAAAGGGATCTACATCGCCAAAGACCCGCATCTACTGGCGATGCTTAGCCGCCTTGATCTAGACCAAGAAATACCGCCGCAGCTATACGCAGCGGTGGCAGTCATTCTGTCGTGGGCTTACTGGTTGAAGGGGATGGAGCCAGGGGACGAGAAAATACCTGCCCCTAGGCCAAAGACTTGATCACTGTGTGATCTTGCGGAACGCTCAGGCCTCGTTGTATCCGCGTGCGCGTTTGACGCGATTGAGCTTGCCCAAGCGGTCATAGACCTCCACAGTCGCTTGCCCTGTAGCGCCTTGCAAAGCCGAAATGGTGCCGCGTATGGCATCCAGTTGGCGTGAAATCAAAATCTCGTTTCGGTGGTGGGCATCGCGGCAAAGCCCCATCAACTGCTTAAATTCATCCCATTCAGCGCCATCCAAGGGCGAGGCGCCCGGTACCGGTTGCGCNGNTTTTTCNCTGATTCCCGTTAAAACAGACAGTTCAGTGAGTAAGTCGGCCTTACCTGGCTGCAGCGCCTCGAACTGGTCGATATTCTGTGCCTTCAGCGCTTCAAACTCGTCGCTCAGCAGACGCGACAAGCGCTCCGCGCGCACGTAGGCCTGCATGGGCCTGTCCGTCACGGTGCTTTCAAGCGAATCGTCTGTGTTCATGTCGGGATTACTCGCGAATCATTTGCTCAATGGCTACAAAATTCTCTGCAATGCGCTTGGCATTGAGCGGGTAATTGCCATCGCGTATCGCCGCCTTGATCGCGTCGACCTTGGCCAGAGTCAAAGCCAGGCTCCTTCATGGCGCTTTGCGCTGTCGCGCTCAATGACAGCACGTCATCGTTGCTGCGCTTAGGTGCCTCTGCGGGCGCGCGCGCTTCTGCGGTGCTGTCCTTGTTCTCATTGTTGATACGCGCCTTGTCGCGGGCGTCCGCCTGCTTGGCTTGCATATCAGCCGCCGCCATGCTGGCTTGCTGTGTAATTGGATTAGTCATAACGTACTCTCTTTCAAGGCGACAACCGCCTTTCTTTGGTTACCATCAGTTTATCGACTGCAAATCTAAAATCTTTAGAAAAATTATCATAAAAAGCAAAATGAATCTGTCAAACCCACTAAAGGGCGACCACCGTATTCAAACCGACTACTTTCCCCGTAATAATTCGACCGGATTCTGGGTGCTTTAGTTTTACCTGCTCGCCCATATGGGCATTTTCTTGGGCTAGCACCCGCACTGAAATCTCGAAGCCTTTATTGCCGCCTATGGACAACTTCACCATGGCGCCGCGTTTGACCAAGACCGCTGCGCGCAGGTCGTGTCGGCGTAGCGGTTTGCCCGCCGGGGCGTCTCTTACTAATTCGGCACCAACCGTCCGTTCTAAAGAGGTAATCAGCGAACCGCTGGGAACGCGGGCATTGCCTGGCACCAGTTGGAGCATTCCGGGGACAATGCGTGTCCCCCGGGTGAGGTGTTGGCTGGGCACCACCCAGAGGGGCGCTGGCTTTTCTTGTTTGGCGTCTCCGTTCGCAGCGGCGGGCTGCGGGGTCATCGTTGCTTGGAAGTTTGTGGTGACAAAGAGTTGCCATGCGGGCGATGCACAGCGCACGCGGACGTTACTGGATTGTCCAAACGGGGTGTCCACCACCAAGTCGCTCGNACAGGCATTCGGCTGTACACGGTTGTTGATATCGCTGAGCAANATTGCGGGCGCATCGGGGTAGGCTTGGGCGCCCCANTGGGTCACGGCCTGAGCGACTGCCTGCCATTCGGGCGTCAACGTCNTCTTCTCCTCTGCAGGGGGCGTGGTAGCGGCATGTGCCTGCGTCACAACGACTGTCGCTGCACACGTGAGCACGGTTACCCATACGCCTAACCCCCAACGCAGCGGGCGTAAATAAGAGGCAGTTGACTGATTTATTCGGCACGGCATTTGCTTTGTTCCTATTCAGTTGGTCGGGGTGACGAAACCTCGACACACAGAGACTTAAGCAAAAACAGTACCAACCCGCCATGGTGCACCGAAGGGCGGTGGTGCTGAACAACATAAAGGCAAGCACGACGTTATGACTATCTCTCCCCTCGCTTTGGACACACCGTTGGCGACATCGTCGCCCGCCCGTTCATCGGGAACGCAGGGGAGTGGTGCGTCTTTCTCGCGCTATTTGCAGCAAGCACAACCGGGTGCCAATGCTATGCCAGCGCCAGTGGTCGTAACAGCGCAGGCACGGTCGTTGTGAAGCGTGGCGACACCCTCATTGGGCTCATACGGTCTGCGGCCACGGCCCAGGGCAAGGATCTGAGCGGTCATGATGCGTGGCGCTTAGCGCAACAAGTTGCCAGCTCCAATGGACTAAAAGACGTCAATTTAATACACCCTGGCCAAACACTGCGCCTGCAAGCGATTCAAGGCGGTATCGCGCAACTACCCAGCCGACCGGTCTCTTTAGCGCGCGTGCCGCTGCCCATGGCGCCCCAAGCTCCCGTGCCGCCTAACGCGGTCCGTGCTCGCCGCAGGGCCCACTAGCGACCGGCTCGACACAGGCGGCGTTGGCACTGCGTATGGCGCAGGGACTTTCGGAAAAGTCGGCAACCCGTGTCGCTGGGCAACCCGCTTTCGGGCAGGTTGCTGCGCTGAAGGGTGCCCCGTCTGCACTGCGGATTGCCACGCCTGTACTCGACAAGACCTTGCAACGCGCCGTAGACAAAGGCTTCATTGCGCCACACGAGGTAGAGAACGTGAAGACACGCATCGCGGCCTTATCTCAAAAATACAATTTTCTACCGGATGATTTCGCGCGCCTCACGCTGATGGAGAGCGACGGCATGAATCCGCAAGCCAGTAACGGCAGCTGTCACGGCATTATTCAATTTTGTGACGGCGATGACCGCGGGGCAGCCTCCGTTGGCTTTGCCCGAGACCCGCGCGCCATACTTGGCTTGAGCACGGTCGCGCAGCTGGATTTGGTTGACAAGTACTTTAGCGATGTCGGGGTTGGCAAAAACGGCCGAGAGCGTTTGGACGACCTCTACCTCAGCGTACTCACGCCCAACGCACGCTCCGAGGTGCGTCGCCACGTGCCACTCAACATCCCTGGTCAACAAGCGGCTTACCTCCACGTCGGTAAAGACACCTCTCGCCCCATTACCCGTCAGTCCATTTGGGCGGGTCTCTACCAAAACGCCAATGACCGCCTACGCGATGTACGGGCGCCTGAGCCTACCGCCGCGGCTCAAAGCTGGAAAGTTAGCGCCTACAAGGCCCAGCCGTAACCGGTTACGCTGCGCACGCTCGTCAGCGCGTAAGCACCACAAGCGGCAACACATTGCCGCTTTTTTTTATTTTCTATACCGTATGACGGCGCCACGCCTGTCGGAAGCGGGTGGCACGGCATTTGCATAAGTCAAACCAAAGACGAACTTCTCAAGAGTAAGTCCCTAACGACATCGACCGGTGAAAGAAAAGCTTTAGAGCCTGTGGTCACGGTGATGCATTTAAAACGGAGTCTAGCGATGGATTTGTTGAGCAACCCCCTAGGGATTCACGAGCGCGCCCTGCAGGCCAGGCGCAGCGTATGGAGCTGATCGCCCAAAACATCGCCAACGCCGATACACCGCAATACAAGGCGAGAGACCTCGATTTCAAGCAGGTGATGAATCAAGAGTTGGGTCAACCCATCCGCGCCACCAACGCCAAGCACTACGCCATAGCAGAAACAACCGACAGCAACGCCGTGAAATTCCGCGTGCCATTTAACACGTCATTTGATGCCAACACCGTAGAGATGAGCATTGAGCAGGGCAACTACGGTAAAGCGGCGGCGAACTACCAAGCAACCTTGAGTTTTTTGGAGAGCCGTGTGAGCGGCATCCGTAAAGCGCTGAAGGGTGAGTAAGTGTTGCGGACAACACATTGCCGCAGCAGCCACTCAAGTAATTAACGATCAGAGGAGCACACCATGTCCATAGGAAACATTTTCGGCATCGCCGGTACCGCGCTAAATGCGCAACTGGTACGCATGAACGCCACCGCCTCTAACCTCGCCAACGCGGGNACCGCAGCAGGGACCGAGGCGGAAGCGTTTAAGGCGAAGCGAACCGTGTTCAAGGCCTTGGTTGATGACAACCTCACCAACGCCGGCGCCCCCTACGTGGGCGGCGTGAAGATCGACCGCATGCAGGACGATGCCTCGCCCATAAAGCCTATCTTTGACCCCAGCCACCCGCTGGCCAACGCAGAGGGCTACATCTTTCCCTCTAACGTAAATGAGGTCACGGAAATGGTGGAGATGATGGCGTCGTCTCGCTCGTATCAAAACAACGTCGAGGTGGTTAACACGGCCAAGCAGTTAATGATGCGCACCCTAGAGTTGACGCGCTCTTGATTCACTTGTTTCGAGATAAGCCCTTAGAAGATACCTAGAAAGAAATTATGGCACTAGACCTGAATCCCAGCGCCCTACCGCAGGGCATCCTGCGCTACGAGGATGTCGTAAATGCGCCCAAGCCAACCAAGGAAGAAATGGGGCAACAAGAGTTCCTTACGCTGTTCACTACACAGCTAAAGATGCAAAACCCACTGGACCCCGTTAAAAACGAGGCCTTTGTTGCGCAGCTGGCGCAGTTCTCCTCGCTGGAAGCCAACATCTCCATGAAGCAGTCTTTAGACACCATGGTCACTGCAATGGGCTCTGACCGTGTTATGGCCAGTGCCTCGCTGATTGGTAAAAGCGTTGCCGTCCCCGATGCCGCCGTTCAAGTGACCAACGGCGTCGGTGGCCAAGGCGTCATCCCGCTGCCAACGGGCGCAGCAGGACTGCAAGTTAATGTGCTGGACGNATCCGGGAACGTTGTGCGCGAGCTTATCTACCCCGCGCAACCGGTGGGCGACTTCAGGCTTGGCTGGGACGGCATGGATGCCGATGGCGAGGTAGTCGCGGACGGCAGTTACCGCTTTGCCGCAGCTGGTGTTATTGGTGGAGAGACCACCAACGTAGCCGTAAAAGCCGTGGCAAAAGTTACCGCTGTGAGAACCAACTCAGCGGACAACAGTTTATTGCTCGAGTTCGAGGGCGGCAAAACTTTGCCGCTGTCCGAGGTCACCCGAATTGGCATGTAAGCCAAGTTCGAAAAACAAAATATCAAAGCACAAATCACCCGTTTCCCTAACAGGAGTCAATATAAATGTCTTTCTACACATCCCTTACTGGTCTGAACTCTGCTACCGCGCAATTGGGCGTCACCAGCAACAACATCGCCAACGTGGGCACCACCGGTTTCAAGCGTTCACGCGCTGACTTTGGTGACATTTTTGCGACATCACCGCTGCAAAAAGCGTCCAGTACCATTGGTCAGGGCGTCGCCTTGAAGCAGGTCACACAGGAGTTTGGACAGGGTAACGTCGCGTTCTCCGCCAACGCGCTTGACCTGGCGATTACGGGTGACGGCTTCTTCCCGTTGAAGTCAGCGGACGGTTTGCAAGACATCTACACCCGTAACGGCTCGTTCATGATGAACGATCAATACAACGTGGTGAACTCGGCTGGTCAGCGACTCATGGCGGCATCGGTCGATAGTTCTGGTAAGGCGGACTTGGGCGCACTGAACGTTTTGACTATTCCTCAAAAGACGACCGGTGAGGCCGGTGAAACCTCACTGATTAACTTGGGTCTGAATTTTCCTGCGGATGCGACGGTGATAACCGAGCCTTTCAACAGGGCCAACCCCGAGACGTACAACAAGAGCACTGCGCTGACAGTTTATGACTCGGGTGGTAATGGCTACCTCGCAACCGTTTATTACGCGAAGACACAAAACGCGAGTCAGACCAGCCCGTTTAACAAGTGGCAAACCTACGTGTTTGTTGGGGATACGCAAGTCAACCCGTCATTGATTCAGGCCACGGATGACAACTCAAGCCGCTTGTTTGTGAACAAGTACGGGGAAATCAAGCCTGAGAGCGAGGTCAGTGACTTTTTGGTCAACGGCAAGACGCAAATGTTCGCCCTGGATGACCTGACAGACAAGCGATCTTCCACGCCTGCATCCATCGCAGGCCAAAAAACAGTTGCTGACTTAACCGCTGATACCCCTTTTGATTTCTCGGCGATCCCTAAGGCTGACTTAAAGAATCTATTTAGTATTGACGTGGACAGCAGCGGCAAGCCAGTCGTGATGGATCTGAGCTCGTTGGCGGGAACCAAAAAACTTACCGGGGTGCAGTTAGCCACGGCGATGACCAATAAGTTGAATGAAGCGTTTGGCGACGAGCGCTACTTCGACTTTACAGGCAACACCCAGATGCAGCTCAACACCACCATTGGTGGCGTCAATTCCATCGCACAGTTGGACTTAAGCACTGCGGGCGCAACCAAGCAAGAGAAACTCACGTTCACTGCGGCTGATGCCAATGGTGGGGATCTCCGGGTGGGAGGGGTGTCGGTCACCACAACCGCCAATGAGACCGCTATCAGTATTGCCGCTAAAGTTAAGACTGCGTTGGAAGCGGCAGGTGCGTTGTTCGACACCGCTGCAGCAGGTCAAACCCGCACAGTTACAGATCCAGGAAACGGGACGCTTACCTTGACGTGGGCTGCAACTGATGGCGATGCCTCCGCGGTCACGGCGGTTGCAGGTACTTCGGGTGTCACAGTCACGAGTTCAACACCGCGCGAGTATGTCCCGACGATCGTGACGCCTTTGATTCCCAAAAAAGATCTCGTCACATTTAGTGCACCAACGACGCCCGCAGCACGCACTATTACCGTAGGCGGGGTCGCTGTGCTCTTGGCGGCCACAGACATCACAGCCGCTGATGTGGCCGCCAAGGTGGTGATTCAGCTTAACGATGCTGCTAAAGCATTTCAACTTGGTAACGCGGGCCGGTCAGCTGTTGACAATGGTGACGGCACGGTTCTGATAACGTGGGGCGCGGCGGATGAGGATGCGGCGGAGCTGACTTTTGCCGATACTGACCCGCTTGGCGCTACGGGCGTCACGCGCCGTACGACCGTTGACACGGCCTACGCGGCAATCGCCGGGTCCTTGACCAAGGTCACGAAAGACCAGGCGGCCATTGCGTTAAAAACGCAGCTAGTCGAACAAGGCCTCACAACAGTCGCTGTCGCCTACGACTCTGTCACTGGTGGTTTTAAGTTCACCGAGTCCGGTGGTGGAGCCATTAGCCTGCAAGTGCCGCAAACAATGCAGATGTATAACTACGTTGGCACGAACGTATTGCAAGACGAGGTCCTTGGGTTTGAGCTTAAATCAGGTTCGACGACAGTGAACCTGTCTAGCGCTAAGTTAAAAGCTGGTGCCACGCTGAACGACCTGGTGACAGCGTTGACAGGTTCCAGTAACCCAACCTATGCATCGTCGGGTTACACCATCAGCAACGCGGGCGGGAAACTAGTTTTCGCAAGAGATGATGGGGCATCATTCACGATCAAGCCAACGATGACTTCAGCCACTTTCGGTGGCACTCTGAAAGAGGTTGTTACGGCTACAGGCCTCGAAAAAGTCTATGACGAGCCAACGCCGATTTTGCGCTTGGCGACACGACGACGCCAATGACGGCAAAAACATTCACAGAAAACAAGGTGCTAGGCGTTGGTCAAACACCGGTGAATGTTGGTGCGACAACAGGGCTGTATGTGCCCGTTGGCGCGGCCCTCAATGGCCAAGTGACACCCAATGGTGATTTAATCCGTGCTGCTGCAGACCAGCGTTATGGCATCCAAGTTAAGTTCGACAACGTGAACGAAAAGTTCACAGTCTCGTCCGGCACCACTGGCGACACGTCGAGTATCGCCATTACCAACACCAATGCACGGGCAAAATCGCTTTTGGGCCTAGAAGACACGGCAGCAAACCCCTTAGCTGTGGCCGTTTCTGACACCGCATTGCGCGGCACGATATCGTTACCCGCTCAGACCACGGGTACGCAAGTGGCCGTCAACGTAAACAACAACTTTTCTGTTGATACGACGAATAATAAGTTTGTTGTCTCGGTAGATGACGTCAAGGGAACGGTCTCGATTCCGCCAAGCACCAGCTACACGCTGGACGGCTTTATGGCTGAACTTCAGAAGGGCATTAACAACTTGGCCAGCACGACTGGTAGCACCGCGTCGGGCGTGAAAGTAACCTATGACCGTGCAAAAAATGCCTTCCAATTTACAACGGGTACCACGGGAACGGATTCTTTTATCAAGGTCTCGGGTAGCTCCAACTGGGGCTTGGCTAATGTAGAGGCCGGTCGTGGCGCAAGCTCGACCTGGATTAAGCCCACGCAGTTCACTGACTACTCTAGCGGCGTAGGCGTATCGAAGTACATCGACGAATTTGGTGTTGAAACCGCTAGCGCGGATGGCTACGAGGTCCTGCCTGAGTGGTCACCCATTTTCTTGGACAAGGGTGAGCTTACGTTTAACACCAGCGGTAACCTGATTTCGCCAAAAACCGGCTCTCAGCTCGACACCGTTTACCTGGACGATGGTAAGGGTGCGTTGACCATCAACATTGATTACTCAGCTTCTACCCAGTACTCCTCAGCGTTTGCGGTGTTGTCGCAGTCGCAGGACGGAAAGCCTGAGGGTGACTTGGTGGGCTTAGACATCGGTGACGATGGCCTGGTGAGCGCCTCCTATTCCAACGGCTCTCAGCTCACGTTGGCCAAGGTGATTTTGTCTAACTTCTCAAGTCCGGCCGGGTTGCGTCAAATCGGTGACTCCAGCTTCTATGCGACGGCCAAATCGGGCGCCCCGAAGATTGGTGAAGCGGGCTCTGCAGGCTTTGGCACGATTCGTGCTGGTGCTACTGAGAGGGCTAACGTAGATTTGACACAAGAACTGGTTGACTTGATTACCGCGCAGCGTAACTTCCAAGCGAACGCTAAGGCAATTGAGACCAGTACGACGATGACACAAGCCATTATTCAGATTCGCAGTTAATAACGGGGGCGGCTAGCGATTGCCGGTCCCAAGGGGGTTAACCATTAGCGATTAGCGGTTGACGTCTAAAGGAGGACACATGGACAGACTGGCATTTACAGCAGCACAGGGCATCGCCGAAAAGGCCGTCGCGCGTCAGCTCATGACCAACGAGCTTGCCAACGTG
>JGI20154J14316_10003559_pt1 | contig 12484 bp, 11 predicted proteins | sample COG_04_FD_14316 | JGI IMG/M metagenome (IMG submission 14316) | reverse complement strand
TCCGCTGCTCTAACCACCTGAGCTACCCCGCCACAGGGTGCTCGTTGAATATTGGAAACGTAATGATGCGTCAAGCTGCTTTTATTCTAAATTACTACTAAATTGATGCTTAAATTATTTGAGGTGAAATCATTATCTAAAACTTGAACCATTGCATACAATTTATGAAACTCTATAAGACGTTATATGTCACAAAATCCTCCAGAACTCCGTCCAGATCTTGCACCAAAGATGCAGATTGATTCAACATCTAGAAAAGGCCAGCCACAAATTGGTATGGTTAGCCTTGGTTGCCCTAAGGCGCTAGTTGATAGTGAGAGAATTTTAACAAGGCTCCGAGCTGAAGGATATGCAATTAGCCCAGAATATGGTGGTGCAGATGCAGTAATTGTAAACACTTGTGGCTTCTTAGATAGTGCAAAACTTGAAAGTTTAGATGCAATTGGTGAAGCTTTATCTGAAAATGGGAGGGTTATAGTTACCGGATGCTTGGGTGCTGAAGAAGATTACATACGTAAAAACCACCCATCAGTTTTAGCAGTCACTGGCCCACATCAATACGAAAAAGTATTAGATGCAGTCCACAAAGCTGTTCCTCCAAGTCCTGATCCATTTATTGACTTATTGCCAGCTAGCGGCGTCTCACTAACGCCTAGGCATTATAGTTATTTGAAAATATCTGAAGGATGTAATCACAAGTGTAAATTTTGTATTATACCAGATATGCGTGGAAAACTTATGTCGCGACCAGCTCATGCTGTAATAAGAGAAGCTGAAAAGTTAGTAGCTTCCGGAGTTAAGGAACTTTTAGTTATATCTCAAGATACGTCAGCCTATGGTCTAGATATAAAACACAACACAGAACATGATCATCGGGCACATATAACTGATCTCACACAGGATCTAGGATCTTTAGGAGCATGGATACGCTTACATTATGTATACCCATATCCCCATGTAAGAAATTTAATTCCTTTAATGGCAGATCATTCAAACAATATTTTGCCATATTTGGATATACCCTTCCAACATAGTCACCCAGATGTATTAAAACGTATGGCTAGACCTGCAAAATCATCAAATACTCTGAATGAAATTGCAGCATGGCGAAATGACTGTCCAGATATTACATTACGATCAACTTTTATTGTTGGGTATCCAGGCGAAACGGAGACAGAGTTTCAACATCTTCTCGATTGGTTAGACGAGGCACAACTAGATCGTGTAGGATGTTTTCAATATGAAAATGTTGAAGGCGCAAGATCAAATATACTCAAAGATCATGTAGATGCTGATGTAAAGCAAGATAGATGGGAAAGATTTATGCAAAAATCACAAGCTATCTCAGAAGCTAAATTAGCAAGTAAAGTAGGGCTTACACTAGATGTAATAGTAGATAATATTGATGAAGACGGGGTAGCTACTTGCCGAACAAAAGCTGATGCCCCTGAAATTGATGGTAATCTGTTTATTGATGAAAATACTAATACAATTAAAGTTGGGCAAATTGTTACCGTAAAAGTAGATGAAGCTTCCGAATATGATTTATGGGGACAAATAATATAACAAATACTTTTTTGTATTTCTTTATTTTTTACATGTCATTCAAATAAATTTGAGTGCAAGTCTTAACATGCCTAAATCTATCACCACCTAAATGGACACCACCATACCATCTAGATACAACTATAATATGGTTGTATAATTTTGCTGAATTTAAAATCCGTAGTATGATGTTTCCAGCGCCTCCTTCACCATCATCATCTTTTATTTCAACACCATCAGATAAGATCAATCCCCATGTATTATGTGTAGCCTTTGAAAATTTTTTATTACGTTTTAAATTTTTTATAAAATTCTGAGCATCTAGTTTTGAATAAACCAATCCACCGCTAACAGAATATTTCGAACCTTTATCAGTTAAAATATTTTGTATAATTTTCATAATATAAATAAAGTTTAAGCTGTCAGACCTTCAGGTTCTGCAAGATTATTAGATCGACAACAAGCTGTTAAAGTATTTGCTAATAGACATGCAATTGTCATAGGTCCAACTCCACCAGGTACTGGTGTTATTGCGCCTGCTTTGGCAGAAGCGCTTGCAAAATCAACATCACCAACTAGTTTAAATTTACCTTCTTTATCTGGATGCGGTATACGATTTATTCCAACATCAATAACTGTAGCTCCATCCGCTATCCAATCACCTGTAATCATTTCAGGGCGGCCCACAGCAGCTATAACTATATCTGCTGTACGACAAACAGCTTCAATATTTTTTGTTCTACTATGAGCAATAGTTACGGTGCAGCTATCACGTAACAAAAGATTTGCCATTGGTTTGCCAACTATATTAGATCTGCCTACAACCACTGCATTCAAACCAGATAATGAACCATGATGGTCGCGCAACATCATTAAACATCCTAATGGTGTACATGGAACCATTGATTTTTGACCAGTCGATAACATTCCTACATTAGATATATGAAATCCATCTACATCTTTTTCTGGTATTATAGAATTAATAACTAGCTCTTCATCTAAATGTTTTGGAAGTGGCAATTGACATAAAATTCCATTTACTTTGGGGTCATTATTTAAATCATTTATTAACTTTAATAGATCAGATTCAGTTGTGTCAGCTGATAACCGATGTTCATAGCTGTTCATACCAACTTCTATCGTAGAAGCATGTTTATTCCTAACGTAAACTTGACTTGCTGCATCTTCACCAACAAGAACAACAGCTAAACCTGGAATTATATTATGTTCATCTTTTAATTTTGAAACTTGTTCAGCAACTTGAGCGCGTACACTCGCTGCAAATTCTTTTCCATCAATAACTTTTGCAGCCATGGCAATCCCCTTTTTGTAAAAAGCGCGCTCTTATTTAAGCGCGCTTATTGCTTTTATTAAAACAAGCCATCAATTTGGCCATCGTCATTAAGCATAATTGCTTCAGCAGATGGAACACGTGGTAATCCTGGCATAGTCATAATCTCACCACAGATAGCAACGATAAATCCTGCCCCTGCTGACAACCTTACTTCTCTTACTGGAACAGAGTGTCCTGTAGGAGCTCCCCTCAGGTTTGGATCCGTGCTAAAGCTATACTGTGTTTTAGCCATACAGATTGGAAGGTTTCCATAACCTTGCTCTTCCCACTGACGTAATTGATCACGTATTTTCTTATCTGCTAAAACTTCATCCGCACGATAAATACGTTTTGCAATTGTTTCTATTTTTTCAAATAAAGGCATTTCATCAGGATAGATTGGTGCAAAGTTTGCCATCTCAGCATCCGCTATTTCAGATACTCTTTTTGCAAGATCTGCAGATCCTTCAGAACCAAACTCCCAGTGTTTAGATAAAATCGCTTCTGAACCTTGGCTAGCTACGTAATCTTTTACTGCTTGAACTTCAGCATCTGTATCAGTCACAAAATGATTTATTGCAACAACGACTGGAACACCAAAAGATTTAAGGTTTTCAATATGTCTGCCAAGATTTGGACATCCATCATTTACGGCTGTTACATTTTCTGAACCCAAATCTGCTTTAGCCACTCCTCCATTCATTTTCATCGCACGAACTGTGGCAACAAGCACTACAACACTTGGCGATATCCCAGCTTTTCGACATTTGATGTTTAAGAATTTTTCTGCACCTAAATCAGCGCCAAAGCCAGCTTCTGTTATAACATAATCAGCGAGTTTAAGAGCAGTAGTTGTAGCCACCACAGAATTACAACCATGTGCAATATTAGCAAATGGTCCACCATGAACAAATGCTGGGTTATTTTCTAAAGTTTGAACAAGGTTAGGTTGCATAGCTTGCTGTAATAAAACAGCCATTGCACCATCAGCCTTAATATCACGAGCATAAATCGGTGAACGATCCCGTCTATAAGCTACTATTATGTCTCCAAGTCTCTTTTGCAAATCTTCCATGTCTAAAGCTAAACATAAAATCGCCATTACTTCTGAAGCAACAGTAATATCAAACCCTGATTGTCGAGGAAAGCCATTTGAAACACCACCAAGAGATGTAACTATATCACGCAATGCACGATCATTCATATCTAATACACGGCGCCAAACAACTCTTCTTTGATCAATTTCTAGCTCATTACCCCAATAAATATGATTATCAATCATTGCTGATAATAAGTTGTGAGCTGATGTAATTGCATGGAAGTCACCAGTGAAATGTAAATTCATCTCTTCCATGGGAACAACTTGAGCATATCCACCACCGGCGGCACCACCCTTCATACCAAAGCATGGGCCTAAAGAAGCTTCACGAATACAAACAGCAGCTTTTTTACCTATCTTGTTTAAGCCATCTCCTAAACCAACTGTGGTTGTTGTTTTACCTTCTCCCGCTGGTGTTGGATTAATTGCGGTAACTAGAATTAGTTTGCCATCTTTTTTACCACGTTGAGCTTTGATAAATTCTGCGCTTACTTTCGCTTTGTCATGACCAAACGGTAAAAGGTCAGCATTTGGTATTCCGAGCTTTGCACCAATCTCTTGGATCGGTTTTTTATTTGCTTCACGAGCAATTTCAATATCTGTTTTATATGCCATTTTTGAGTCCCATCAAAAAGATTTTCTGTGTTACTTCTGACCTATTTTAACACTTAATGGACATTGAGTTTCCGACCTTATTAAATGTTTTATCGTCTTTATTAATGATTAGTTAGTTCTATCTTAACACAGATACAAAAAAGCCCGCTTAAGCGGGCTTTAGTTATTTTTCTGTTTATCATCTGATTCAGATGATTTGCGTGGTTTCTTTGAGGTTTTTGGAACTGCAGCCAAACTTGGTTTGGCTTCTTTTTTAACATCTTCATCCTCAGAAGTTAATTTTTGACCTTTAATTATCTTATTTATCTCATCGCCGGTCAAAGTTTCATATTCTAATAAACCTTGAGCTAACCGTTCAAACTCTTTCTTCTTTTTTTTCAAAATTGACAATGCAAGCGTATAACCATCATCAATAAGCTTTTTCACTTCTTGCTCAATTAATTCTTTCGTTTTCGTTGAAATCGAAAATCCACCAATATTCCCACCAGCATAACCCTCATGAGCAGCTTGATAGTCTATGTCACCAATTTTATCAGACATACCCCATCTCATAACCATTGCACGAGCTAGAGAAGATGCTTGCTGAATGTCGCCTGAAGGGCCGTTGGATACATCCTCTTCACCCCATTTTAAAATTTCAGCAGCTTTACCAGCCATTGTCATAGCTAATTTTTGCTTACATTCATTTTTATGCCAACTCAGGCGTTCAATTTCTGGAAGAGATACAACCATTCCTAAAGCGCCTCCCCTGGGAATAATCGTCGCCTTATAAACTGGATCACATTTTTCTAAATTCAATCCAACAATTGCATGGCCTGCTTCATGGTATGCTGTATGTTCTTTTTGTTCATCAGTCAAAACCATTGAACGACGCTCAGCACCCATCATCACTTTATCTTTTGCAAATTCAAAATCTTCCATTGTTACAAAGCGCTTACCAGTTCTTGCAGCAGTTAAGCGGCTTCATTAACAAGATTAGCCAAATCAGCACCAGAAAAACCTGGTGTTCCTCTAGCAATAATACGGAGGTCTACATCAGGACCTAATGGTGATTTTCGAGCATGAACACTTAGAATTTTTTCTCTACCCTTAATATCTGGATTTGGCACCTGAACCTGTCTGTCAAAACGACCAGGGCGCTTTAAGGCTGGATCTAAAACATCTGGGCGATTTGTAGCAGCTAATAAAATCACACCTTCATTTGCTGAGAACCCATCCATTTCAACTAATAATTGGTTCAATGTTTGCTCACGTTCATCATTACCACCACCATGACCTGCACCACGATGTCGACCTACAGCATCAATTTCATCAATAAACACAATACATGGTGCATTTTTTTTAGCTTGCTCAAACATATCTCGAACTCGAGAAGCACCAACACCAACAAACATCTCTACAAAGTCTGATCCAGAGATCGTAAAAAACGGAACTCCAGCTTCACCTGCAATAGCACGCGCAAGCAATGTCTTACCAGTTCCTGGTGGACCAATTAACAATGCACCTTTAGGTATTTGGCCACCTAGGCGACTAAATTTTTGTGGATCTCTTAGAAATTCAACTATTTCTTCAAGTTCTTCTTTAGCCTCATCTATACCAGCTACATCATCAAATGTTTTTCTATCTTCATTTTGATTTAAGAGTTTTGCCTTAGACTTACCAAAGCCCATTGCGCCACCTCGGCCACCACCTTGCATTCGGTTCATAAAGAAAAGCCAAACGCCTACAATTAAAACAAAAGGCAACAGATATTGTATAAATGATGCAAGTCCTGATTCTTGCTGTTTTACAGCCTCAATCTCGACATTATTATCTAACAAGGTTTCAGTGATACCATCATTAAAGGGCGAATTTGGGATAATTGAACGTAATTTGTTATTATTTGGGCCAAGAGTAATCGTTAAGTTCTCACCATCAATTTTAGCTGATTTAACATCGCCTTTTTCAATCATTTCAATGGCTTGAGAGTATGGTATCTCATCAGAGGAATTCGAAGATGAATTACCACCAATTACTTGAAAAACTGCAATTAATAAAAGAAAAAGAACTACCCAAAAGGCAATATTCCGATTATTTCCCAAAATTTTAACTCCTTAATTACGCAGGGAAGGACCTGCATTATTTGTTATTAGATGTATAGTATTATTGAGAAGTTTCAATGCGTCACTATTGCTGAATAGAAATTTTGGCTATCTTTTTTTAATATACATTTCCACCCCATATTCATACCAATCATTGGAGCTGCAATTAGTAATTCATCTTTCCATATTGCTGGACTTCCTAAGATACTAATTCGTGACATGTTTAAATCTCTCCAAGTTGGAAATTGGCTTAATCCTTTTTCTCCAAGAGGGCCAATAATAAGTTGATCTTTTGCTATGTCACTTTCTAAAATCCAACGTCCATCAAATTCTTCTAAAAAATTGTTTGAGCAACGGATTTTTGAAACTTCACGGCATATTTCAGCTTTTTTGCCATCGGTTATTATATGACATCCAGAAATTGTGTGCGACTTAGCTTTTGATAAATTTTTCATACTTTCACCAAGAGATTTAAACCTTGGGCGGTAAATTGATCCTGACACCCATTTTAATACATGAGAATAAATTCGATTTTGCAATTCAACAGACAAATCGTTAAATGTCTCCAAATCGAGTTTTACTGACCCCAGCTTAGTAACTTCAGTGATACTCTCTATCTTTTCTTTTGTAATTAATTCTAGTGAATTCCTAGCAATACTCATTCTCTGAGCTGTCTCGCTTAAACAACCAACCGTAAGGCCAATACTATCCAAAAAACCTTGAGCTTCTCGCATTTTAACACGATCAAATTTCATACTTTTATTACTTGGATCTTCAAACCATGATATTTTATTCATAGTTAAATATTCACGCAATTGTGTACGTTGTAATTCAATTAGAGGCCGGAACCAAATTATGCCATCTTTGTTGATTGACTCAGCCATTCCAGAAAGCCCATCAACACCAGATCCTCTAGCCAATCTTAACAAAAATGTTTCTGCTTGATCATCTACTGTATGCCCAGTCGCGATAGCATTTAAACCTAAACTATATGCCCAACTACCAATCAATCGGTTGCGTGCTGACCTTGCAGCATCTTGCAAGTTTCCAGATTTATCCCATCCTGTCCATTTCAGAATTGTACATTTAATACCTAAGCTTTCACACGTTTTCTTTACTGTCTGAGACTCTTTTAATGACTCTTCTCGCAAGCCGTGATCTACGGTTGCTACAAAAATTGTCTTTTTATTTCTCTCGGCCCATTCTTTCGTTAAATATAAAAGAGCAGTCGAGTCTCCACCTCCTGAAACTGATAATCCTATCTTGTCTCCAGAAATTTGCATTTCAAAAGTGTTCATTTTTTTAGTGAAGTGATTTAAAATATCCTGTGAACTATTATTTTTCACGAGCAACCTAAAATTTGCATTTCATATTGGGCTTCTTCTACAATCTGATTTCTTGGAAATCTTATCTCTACTCTACTTAAGATATTACATGCCTCATTTATTTTTTGCATTTTGCCCAAACTCATGCCAACATTCATTAATGCTTTTGCGGCATGCTTGCCTTCAGGCTCTAATCTGAAACTTTCCAGATAACTTTTGCCAGCTGATTTCCAATCTTCCAACTCGCTGAATGCATCACCTTTTGAATAATGAGCAGCGTCAATAAAGGACCATTTGGAATAACATCAATTAATGAGTCAAATTGTATAATGGCTAATTCAAAGTTATTTTCATTTAAGGACATTAATGCAGTTTGATAGCTAGCTTTTAAAGCTTTTGCAGCAGATTTCCCACTTGGGTCCAATTCGTAACTTCTGAGATAATTTTTTAGAGCTAATTTCCAATTTTTTATGCCTGTATATGCATCACCTTTTGAATAATATAACGATCCTAATAAATTTTTATCTGAAGAAATATTTATTAAGCTATCAAATTTCAATAAGGCCAATTGGTATTCATTTTGGTCTAATAATTCTAGAGATGCATCGTAACTAGATTTAATAGCATTTTCAGCATATTTACCAGTTGGTTCTAATTTGAAACTTTCAAGATAACTGTCTATGGCCTGCACCCAAGAATTCATTCCAAAAAATGCATCACCTTTAGAATAATGTGCTGCTACTGTTAAAGGTCCGTTTGGGAAAGCATTTATTAGTTTATCAAATTCATTGATAGCTAACTCAAATTTATCATCATTCAATAACTCTAATGCAGTATCGTAACTTGATTTCTCAGTAATTGCTAACTCAGCATTAGCATTTGATGTTTCTTTATTCCCACCAATTATACGAGAATTGCCTAATAAAGATAAATCTCCACCTTCTAATTCTGTTAAACGAAACTCTATGTCTCCAATTCGATTTGTAGCATCAAGAGCAATATTTTTTGTATAAAATTGTAATTCTTCAATAATTCCAGTCAAATTTCGTATCTCTTCTTCAATTGCATCAAGTCTAAACAAAACACTGCCAGCAGATTTCTTTATACCAGATGCTACGATATTCTCAGATGCTTCAATGGCATCTTTTACAATAGANGCTTTATTTTCAGACAACTCNAAGCGAATTTCAGAAATTTGTTCCGACAAATTATTTAACTCAGATTGTACAACTGAAAGTTCTTTAGAGTTTGTTTCAAATATATTATCAAGGTTTTGAAACACTTCCTCTTGTATACTTGTAAGCTCCTGAGATCTTTCATCAAAAATAATATCAAGATTTTCAGATAATTTCTCTTGAATTGCAGATAACTCATTAGAGTTTTTTTCAAAGATCAACCCAAGGTTGTCAAATACCTCTTGTTGAAAATTACTGAACTCTTTTGGCGCATCTTCCATCTCATCTAAAGATTCCTGAGCATAAGAAGTAGTCGCCAATGGTACCAAAAAAGTTAATAATATAGCTTTAAAAAAGTTACTTAACATATGTTAATAGCCTAAACCTCCAGCAACCAGTGTTACCGAACGGCGGTTTTTAGACCAACAAGCTTCATCTGAACAAATAGCCAGAGGTCGTTCTTTACCAAATGTTACTGTATTAATACGAGAATCCGTTAATCCTCTACTCACTAAGTAATTTTGAACAGAAGCAGCACGGCGCGCACCAAGTGCTAAATTATATTCACGAGTTCCAGTTTCATCTGCATGACCCTCAATCGTGATTGATTTATTAGGATTGTTTAACAACCACTCTGCTTGTTTATTAAGAAGGTCAGTCGCTTCTGCTGTTAATGATGATTGATCCACCAAGAATAATACTGTGTCCCCAATTTCTTGGTTAAAATATTCAACTCCAGCTGGGTCAAGTGATGATTGCAAGATGCCATTATTGCCGCCAGATCCACCAATCGATCCGTCTGTATCACATGCGGTAAGACCTAATAAGGCTAATGCTGTTAATGTAATTTTCATTGAGGTCATTTTGCTCTTCCTCTTAAATAAGTGCTTTGTATAACTTTTTGTTAATTTAATTATTAATTCATAATTATGATAGTAGGTAATAGTTTTTATTTCAACAAGCCTGACCATGCAGGATCAGAACCGTTTTGAATTGTCTTTACGCGTTTTAGATTTCTCCGGTTACATCAACTGAAAAAATCTCTGGTACACCATTTGTACCAGCAGACTCTCTAAAAAACATTATTACACGTCCATTAGGAGACCAAGTAGGCCCTTCATCTAAAAAAGAAGCTGTTAAAAGGCGCTCATTACTTCCATCAGTACGCATTACACCAATATGAAATCTTCCTTGATTAATTTTTGTAAACGCAATCATGTCCCCTCTTGGAGACCAAACAGGCGTACCATAACTACCCTTCCCGAAACTTATCCGAGTGGCATCTCCACCTACCGAAGACATGATATATATTTGCTGTCTACCACCTCTATCTGACTCAAATACAATTTGTTTGCCATCAGGTGAATAACTCGGGGCAGTATCTATTGATGGGCCGGTGGTTAATCGCGATTTACGGCCAGTGGCTAAAATAACTGAGTATATGTCTGTATTGCCGCGATCCGTTAAGGACATTACCACATTTCTTCCATCAGGGGAAAACCTTGGGGCAAATGTCATCCCAGGTTGGTCATCTAAGAGACGTTTATTTAATGTGTCAACGTTCATTAAATAAACCTTAGGCACACCGGTTTCGTAACTTGTGTAAACAATCTCTTCATTATTTGGAGAAAATCTTGGAGCTAAAACAATATCATTATCATCAGTTAGAAATCTACTATTAGCACCATCGTAATCCATAATAGTAAGTCTTTTTTTCCGAGCGTTTTTTGGACCCTGTTCAGATATGTATACTACTCTACTATCAAAATAAGCAGCTTCGCCAGTTAAGCGCGAATAGACAGCATCAGAAATTTTATGAGCCATTCTGCGCCAATTACCAATTGAAGCTTGGAACTGAAGACCTTCACCTAAAGCTTTTTGAGCGAATACATCAAACAAACGGAACTGAAGTATTAATTTATCACCTTGAATATTTACAGATCCTGTAATCAAGGCATCTGCATTTATAACTCTCCAATCGGCAAACTTAACAGGTGCGTTAAAATTTGTATTTGCTGAAACATGTGCAGATTTTGGAATTTCTCGAAACAATCCAGATCCAACTAAGTCAGCCATAATCACAGATGTAATTTGGTCAACATACTGAGGCGTTGTATCGCCAATTGCTGTAAACTGGGACAACGCAATCGGCATAGGCTTAATTACACCCTGCGTAATTTCTATCATAAGAGGTTTTGTTTCAGCAATTAAAATTGAAACTTTTGACATCATAAACACCAAACCAATTATAATTAATTTTATAAAATATCTCATTAACGTCCCATATTTTTTGGATTAAATTTTAAATTTAGCTCTTTCCAACCTTCATATATCTCTGGATCTAATTCATTGTAGGGACTGCACCTTATTACAGCCCTTCTAGCAGCTTCAAATGCCTGTAAAGACCCCACCCCAGAATCTGGTGTTAAATTTACAGGACTTTCCACCAATTTACCATCGATATCAAACTTAAGTCCTAGGATCATAACGTTCGTCAATCCATTTTCAACCCCAACAGGAGGATTCCAACAAAGTCTCATTTTATTTCTTATAATATTCCCAACACTTTCTTTTTGTGCAGGTGTTAAATCCAAAAATGGCTCTGGTTCATTTTTCTCTTTCAAGCTCTCCAAAATACTTTCAGCTGTTGCATCTTTTTTAGCCTCTACGACCTCTTTAGGTTTCAATTTTGGCTTTGTTTTAATCTCTTTCACTATTTTTAAATTTTTTGGTCTATTTTTAGGTTTTGACGTTCTACTTGGTACCAAATCACTTTCTTGCTCTTCCGCTTCAGTTACAATTTGTGTTGTAGTTTCTTCTGCTGGGGTATTCTCGATTACCTCAATTTCTGATTTATCCTCATCAGCTCCACTTACATTTTCAAATGAAGTATCTTGAATCGAATTCATATCAGCAGGTTCTTCAGGTGCTTCATTTGAAATGTCAGATATTATTTCTGCTGCTTTTGGAGCTGCGTTTTCATTGAATTCAGGTGTTAGCTCCCCAAGATTGTCTTGATCAGTAATAGGCGCAACCGGATCAGTCTCAGAATCACTAATGATTTCTTGCACTTCAAGCTCAGGTTCTGGCTCTTGCACTTCAGGCTCAGGTTCTGGTTCTTGCACTTCAGGCTCAGGTTCTGGTTCTTGCATTTCAGGCTCAGGTTCTGGTTCTTGCACTTCAGGCTCAGGTTCTGGTTCTTGAACTTCAGGCTCAATCTCTGGTTCTTGAACTTCAGGCTCAGGTTCTGGTTCTTGAACTTCAGGCTCAATCTCTGGTTCTTGAACGTCAGGCTCAGGCTCTAGTTCTGT
>JGI20154J14316_10003558_pt1 | contig 12484 bp, 2 predicted proteins | sample COG_04_FD_14316 | JGI IMG/M metagenome (IMG submission 14316) | reverse complement strand
CTGGTCAATGATCCAGTTATTTCAGCATCACCTACAACTCGTAATTGAAATTCATTTGTTGTCGAACTATTTATTGCTAATTTATTATATGAATATATTGTTTCATCATTTGCATATGACCATGGATTAAATTCAACTAATTGATCTTCGTCTTCATTACTATTCGTAATTTTATAATCATGGCCGTTTGAGTTAACAAAATATAGTTCACCATCATTTTTTACTAATAATCGTGTATATCCTGAATGATTATCATAATATATATTTTGAGGTTTGAATAGCATTGTATTATCTGCTTTTAAATTTCTGTTTATTGCCCAACTGGAATCTAAATAATTGTCTTCATTCCAATCATAAGTTATAGAATGAGAACGTAATTCCTTGAGAGTTTCTTCATATGATATTACTGTTATACCACCACCTGCTGAATTCTCTTCTGTAGATAACTTTCCCATTGTAGCATTAGTGACATCAGTAGGAATACTTAATCCAGCAGTAAGAGTAATTGTTAGAGATGTAGTACTGGCACTAGTTACTTTATGTATTGTATTAAATATAGCTGCATCATTATTTACTGTTCCTTCAATATATATATATTGACCTTCTTCATATCCACTTCTATCTTCAGTAAATGTTATAGTATATACACCGGCGGATAATTCGGATTCGCTTATATTACTTATTTTAACCGCATCTCCAATATTAAAAATTAAATTTTTGTCATTGAAGGTGGTTGTTGTACTATTAAAATATGAGAAGCTTTCTGCTTCAAATGTACCCTTTACTTCTAAATTTGAATTAATTGTAGTTTTTGATGTAATTCCGTTACCGATAATAACAGAACTACTTGTATCTGTACCAGTAGTTCCGTTACCGATAATAACAGATTTACTGGTATCTGTACATTTTATATATATATCACCTTCTGTACATTTTATTTTTATATCACCTGTAGAAACTATTTTTGCGTTTCTTTTAGCAGTAATATTAATATCACCTGCAGTATTAGGTGTTCCTGCAGTAATATTCATATTAGATTTTGCTTCCAAATCTAATTGATCATTTGATAAATTATTTTTAATTGTTCTAATATATAATTCATCTAATTCTAATTTACCAAGAGTGAAACTTCTACTAGAATTATAAATTGTATTATTAGCCATAGATACATCAGTTAACATCCTAAATGTTGAATCAGATGGACAATATCCCATAAAACCATCTTTATATTCACCTGATAATATATATTTAAAATGAATACCTCTATCAGAAGATGTAACTGTATTTAAAAGACCAATTGTTATTACACTGTCTTTAATTTCAAGTTCCTCTGTTGAAATTTTAGTTAAATTTGTTAATGCAGATGATTTGCTGCTTAATGTAATTTTAGGAGCTTGAATAATTAATTCATCTGTTATAGCGTCGTCCGATAAACTGATTACATTATCTGTAAATTGTATATAACCTGCTTTAACTATATCAAAATTTGCATTATTCGCTTCTAAATTGCCCCCTACCACGACATCTTCCGAAATGTTAAGTGATGAAATATCAGCACTTTGTACTTCCATAGTTTTAACTGAAATATCATTAAATGTTTCTAAATTAATAGAAGATGTATCTGCCGATATACCTGATACTTGTTTTGCTGGCATTTTATAATTATATGTGAAAATAAAATCATTTAAAAATCTTATTTAATATATAATAAATGAGTAATCGATTATTTCAACCCCGTGAACGTGGCGTAGATCCTTATATGAAGGGGGCTCCTTCTAATTATCCTGATATTAAAGGTAAAGGTTTATTTGATATTTCGGATATTAAAAATTACTTTAATATCATAATATCAGGAGATGTGAGTAAGTTAGATATATTTTTAACTAATCAAAATGATTTAATTAATATATTAGATAGTAACACTGGTGAAAATGCATTACATAAAATTATAAATACAAGTTTACCTTTATTAACTAAATTAGATGTTATAAAATTTTTAATTGGAAAGGGTATTCATATTGATGCCAAAGATCAAATGGGAGAAACAGCACTGTCTATTGTATGTAAAAACTCCGAAAAAGAGATTGCATTAGAACTAATAAATGCAGGCGCCGACATAAATACATCTAATAAATTTTCTATATCTCCATTACATTATTTAGCAAAAGGAACAATTATTGATTGTGAACCTACTGAACCAGAAGATATCATAGATCAACCTAAACCTAAACATGATAAAAAAGCTATATCAAAAATAGGCAAAGATATTAAAGATTTTTATAACAACGAATTATTACAACACTTTTGCAGTGATTTAAATAAAATATCTCAAATACCTGCAGGCCTAGTACCATATCCCGATAGATTAATAAAATATTTCGAGCATATTGGATCAGCAGTAACACAACATTTAGATAATAATAAAGACTTCCCAAAATTAGAAGCAGAATTAGGCAATAATATCAATCGAATAGTAAAAGACGTAACTATATCTGATGATGAAAAGAAATTAAATTTAGAAATTTTAAAAACTGAATTTTATGATAAAGCATACAAGATATTAAAAAGTTCTGATGCAATGATAGAGGAACCTATTGATTTGACATCTACTACACATATTGATGACGATGGTTTATATTTAGCAAATTTTGATGGAGAGTATGCATCTCCTCCTGCTGTTGGTGTTGGTGGTGCTGCAGCTGTTGATGCTTTTAATGCAATAATTAGTGAAAATACATATTTTAAAGTACATAGTGGAGCAACATTTAATCAGAATTTAATAAAGAAGAAAGAAGAAAATATTAATCATATCAAAGATTTAATTGTAAAATTAACCAATAATATGATTGATATTGATAAGCAAATTGGGGATGGTGTCTTTGAAACAACAAATAGAATTATTAATTTAACATATGGATTAACACAATTAAAAGAAATCTGGAGATTAAGGGAATTTATTGATACTCCTAATCCTCCGAATAATGTTCCTCGATATAATCAAAATATGATTACAAAAGATAAATTTACTATCCGAAATAATTTATTGGGAGCTGAATTCAATAATAGATTTTTTTTACAATATGATGACGCTAATGCATTAAATGTACAAATACAAGCAGATAAAGATGCGCTAAATACCTTCAATAACACTGCATTAAATGGTATTAAAGTTGATATTATGCCTGAATATACTGTAAATAGGGAATTTACTTTTAATCTTCATGTAAATAAAATGTGGAGATTTACAGATAAGACAAACAGTAAATCATACTATTTAAGTAATTTAATGAATAACGAAAATATGGCTTTCGTACAATTAGACCATGCTCCAGTTCCAGTTCTACTTCCAGGTGCACCTCTAGTTGTACCTCCAAATCCAGCAGTAAATGAAATGGAAAGACTATTAAAAATAAATGAAGCAGTTAGAGGAACACGATTAATTGTTAAATCAGGTATTGAAAGAATCGCAACATTATTAAATCATGTACAAAGTAATACAAATACACCTCCACAGATAGGATATGCTAAAGCGAGATCAGCTCTAGCTACTGGAATACAAGACTACTATGATACTGCAAAAGAATGGTGGAGAATCTCAGCAGAAATTGCGGTAGAAGATGAGAAATTACGTGCCTCCTTACAACCAACCATCGAGGCAGTAGCTAATAGAGAGGCATTGGGCGCTGCCAACGGAGCCGTCGCTGGCGCCCCAGCGCTAGCGGCTGCTCAAGCGGCTGCTCAAGCGGCTGCAGATTTTATTAACAATCTAATGATGGGCGTTATTCCAGGAGATGCAATTGTCATTCCGGAACCATTAGTTGCTGCTCCTCGTCCTGGTCCTCCTTTAACCCTCCCCCAAAATGCCACTAACCATGTCAATGCCGCTGCGCGCAATGCACAAGAGGCTGTGCAGCGTGCCTGGGCCATCCCAAATCATATTGGGAATAAGCCTAATTCAATAATATTGATGGAGTATGACGGTTGGAATACAACCAATATAAATAGCTACATAGCGAATAATGCTCCGAGAATGAAATCATTAATAAGTGCAAGAGATACTCTAATGACAAAACTAAATGAACAATTTACAAAAATATATGATGCTACTGCTCCGGGAGCAGTAGCAGGATTAGGAGTACCAGGAACAATCAATAGAGGAATAGCGACAAATAACGCAGCAGCAATAGAAGCAGGAGCAGGAGTAGCAGGAGCAGGAGTAGGTAATCTAGTAGCAGGTGTGGTGCCATTGCCACCAAATTGGGGCGGTGCCGCCGCCCCCGTATCCATATATCCAATAAATTATGGTATTGAAAATATAGTAGAAATTCCAACGGCAGATGCTGCAGGTGCTGGTTATATATTATTGGGACCTGATCCTCTTAAAATTTATTTAACTCATCCATATGGTTTAATAATCCCTAGAGCATCTGGTTCTTTAGTAACTGCTGCACAAGAACCTGGTCAGGCCCGAGGAGTAGTAAATAATTTTTACGAGAACCAAGACGTGAAAATTAAAAACATCGCTGATCATTATTTGAGATCTGCTCAAAATTATGCTGGATTATATGCACCATCTAAAAATGATACTGAAAAACCATTACATAAATTACAATATGGATGGCGTCATTATCAGGAATTATTGGTATTTTTACCTGAAGTCATCTTTGGCGGAAAGGCCCCAACTGGTTCTCGCGAGACATTATGGGGAACTATACCATTTCAAGCTGTAGATCGATCTAAACAAAATGAGAGCGATTTAGGTAAATTGTATGATGTTCGTGGTTTAATTAATGCTGGCATAAATGCTGGTGTTAATCGTAACAATATTAATGGGTTTGATGATTGGTCTAATTATTTTATTGCAGGATATGAAAACGCCCCGCTGCCTGCTGGAGTTCTATCAACATATCCAATATTTCGATTAGTCGATGAAAGAGTAGCAGCGCTGCATGCTGAGCTGCGGGTTGCAGCGGTGATTAATCCTATCATAGCCGATACCATCGCCGCAGCAGAAAATATATTGGTCTATCCGGATAATGCCGTTGTTCACAATGCCATAAATGCTGCTGTTGACGCAGCCAGAATCGCAGCAACTGAAGTCACAAATGCTGCAGCAGCTGCAGCTGCAGCTCTCGGAGCCGATAATGATGCTATAATCGCCTGGGCAATAGATAATAGTGTGAACGTTCCCATTGCCATAGCCAATGCCGTAGCCAATGCCGTAGCTGGTGGCGGTGATATGGAAGCTATCATCGACGCTATTGCCAATACCTTTACCATTCTTAGTGGAATAGTAGATCAAGTTGCTGCAACTAACTTCTTTAATGAAGTACGCATTATTCTACGACCTATTCTAAACAACGATCTAGCCAACATTAACAATGCTATCACTGATGCAACCATTCGCGATATATTTATCGATAGGATTACCCCTTCTATACAGGCAGCAGTTAATGGTGTGGGGGACATTCCTGCTGCTACTATTGCTGCTACTGCCGTTATTGTATACGGTGACGACGTAGCAAATATTGAAACTAACGCTGCAATCACTGCTATTCGAGCTATTGTTGGATACGCTAATGAAACAGATGCTGCCATTGGGTTGCGGAATGCCATAGAGGTAGCTATCGCTGCCGCTGCCGCTCCAGTTGATATTGCCGCTGCCGCTATTGTTGGTGCCAATGCATTCGCGGGTGAAAAAAGAGATGCCGTAGACGAAAATATAACGAATTCCGTGAACGGTTTGTTGGACCCTGATGTGGTTGGCCAGAGAGTTGTTAATACTATTAATGGATTATTTCTAGACAATCAAGCAGAGGTATCCGCAGCGATATCCGCTGCGGTAATCGCTCCAATGGCTGATATCATAGCTGTTAACGAGATAACGCAATCAGTAGTATCCCTAAATAATAATGCGGATGATGCAAATAGTAATAAATACAGAACAACAGTCAATGTCCGTAATAGAAATATATTATCTTTCGACGAGTTACCTCGAGATTTTTTCTTAAAAAAAATGACAGAAATAAAAGAAGCATGGAATGTAGTATTTGGAATTTCAAAAGATGGGATGTCAATATCTCCTCCTGTAGATATAAGATCAGTAGATAACTTAACTGATATTATGATGTCTTCTATTGAACCAATGTTATTTGAGCATTTTGGGATAACCTCAATTAAACAAAAAATTAATAATTCTCAGCTAAAATGTAGTTTTTTAGATGATGGACAAGTTCAATTAGATTTTAACTTTCAAGGCAGTATCCCACTACCTAAAAGCATGTATGATATAACTTATTGGAATATAGGCGCTGATAATCAAATCCTAGGATATCCTATTGATGGAACGATTGCGGCGGTAGCGGCGGCGGGAGCGGGAGCAGCGCAAGCAGAATTTAAATTTGATATTACTCCATTGGACAAACCAAAAGATCTAAGTGGTCATTTTAATGATGCTAATATAAAATATATAATGTTACCATTGATTGCTCTATCAAATAATATAAAAAACAAGAATATATTATCTGTATTGACAGAGAATATTAAATCAATCTTTGACGATAAAACTTTAACTAATGAGCCTTTGAATATCGAACAAATTCGTGAATTTGTAAATATGTTTCACAAATGTTATTTACGTTATTATCACACATTGGATAAGTATTATGATGAAATACAAATACAGTTTAATGAAAATCTGACAGATATAACCAGTCAGGAATTGAAATTAGAAGTCCCAGCTGATGGACAAGATAAAATTTTATCAAACAAATCAACTACATTTCAAGAACAAATACATAATACTGCATTAACGTATATTAGTAATACGGAGTTGAATTTTGGATTTTTGGACGAACGCAGTAATCTAAAGAGTTTAATTAATGACGCAATTGTTAATATTAATAACTTATTAGATGAAGCAAATAAGAACGTTTATTTAGATAATATGTACCAATACTGGAATACGAATAATCATCAATTAAGGATAAGTCGCACCCTTGCTCGTCCTATAAACCCAATAAAATTAGATGATAGTAAGCTAACTATAGATTCTGGTGATGCAACGGATCTTGACAATCCAAATAATTATTTTAATTATTATGTTAAGAATGGATTTATTGAATATTATTTAAATAATGTAGAAAAAATAACAATGAATAAAGTAGGTATACGTTATACAGATGTAGTTGCAGATGCTGCAGTAGCAGCAGCTGCAACAGATGCAACTGCTGCAGACTTTTCAGTCGTTAAGTATGATCCATCTTCATTACAATCTTACTACTATTATAGTAGATATAGAATAATAGAAGAATTGGTTTTATACTTTTATAATCAGAGGAATGTAGATTTAGCTCCGGCTGCACCTCCGGCTGCAGCTGTGCCAACACCATATAAAAAAATCTATAATCAAGTAGATCGTTATGTTCAATCTCAAATGGGAGATTTGGCACCACAAAACAGAGTACCAAATGTATTAAGTATAATAGGTGATTTAATAGATACGAATTTGATATCAAATATTAAAAAAGTAGTAAAAGATACAGTCACTCAAAAGATAAATACTAAAATAAGCGGTGCTCGTGCAAACGAATTTATTATACAAACAAACATAGTGCCCGTCGGTGAAACTCAAATTAATTATAGTGCAGTTGATTTTGAGGTAGATTTTGGTTTGAATTTAGGTAAATTAGATGATTTAGTTGAAATTATAGTGAGAAAAACCGTTAATATTAATAAGGATAGAATAATGCAGCTTTCATATGGTGATATTTTACTTCATAAAATGGAAAAGAGAAAAAATCAAATATTTTATACAAATGATTTTTTATCGTCAATTATTACAGAAGAAAAATGTATCAAGATAGATAATGATTTACTGATAGAAATTATGAAAAAAAATCCACAATTAAATAATAAAGATCATTACGGGAATACACCAATATATTATGCAGTAAATTCTCAGAATGTACCATTTGTTAATGAGTTATTAAAGAAAAATACAAAAACATTAAATATCCAAAACAAAAACAAAAAAAATGTATTCCAATTTATACTCGATAAATTAGATGTATTATGTAATTATTTTACAAAAGATAAGAACATAATATACGAAATGAGTAATTATTACAGTATAGGGTTAAAAGAAGAGATCATTAAAATAGGTACTCATAAAAATCTTGTGCAAAATTATGATAAATTAGTTTTATTGTATTTATTCTTATTAAATTCCAATTTTTTTAATTCATTATATGCCAAAGATTTTAGATTAAATCAAATTCTAAATGATTTAAGTACTAATTTTGAAGTAGATATCCCTAATGGAACGGGAACGCCATTACAGGAAACTGTAGAAGGTTATGAATTGTTTGGTACCAGTGTTCAAGCCAATGTGCAATTTAATTTTAAGGATATTTATAAGAATCCATTAACGAAGTATAAAAATGATAATCTTACAACTATAAAAAAAGCGAATGTATTTAATAATCTAAAAGAAAAATTAGAAGAAGATCGTCACAAATTACAACAGAAAAATCGAAATTTACAAACAAGTATTGCGAATGCAACTGGTATTGCAGAATTAGTAGATGTTAATGCTCGCGCAAATATACATACAAATACAGGGATCATGTTTAATGAAATAGGGGCAAATCAAACTTCTATTGCGAATCTAGATCAAGACATAGCTAAAATTAATAATGCATTTCAGAACAAAATAGATACTAATTTGCATACTAACCCAGATTTATTTAAACAAATAATCGAAATATCGAAAGTGTTTCAAAATAATGATGTAAATAAATTAAGTACGGGACCATTCTTAAAAATATTAGAAGAGATAAGTAAAGATCCAAAATATTATAATAATACTTTTTTCTTTCATCATTTAATTTCTCAAGCAATATGTAAATTTGTTAAAAATTCTCAAGATATATTTGATCTAACTAAAAATAATATTATTGATAAAGCTTCATTAATACCACACCAAGAAACATTGCGTCGTTTAGTTACATTGATGGGTGATACAATGGCGAAAAAAATAATGGTTAAAAATGAGAATAAAAAAGATATAACTAAAAATAAGGAAATTAATGATGAATTTATGAGATTATGTTTTACGGTAGATATAGTAGTTGGAAATACATTTATGAAAGTATTAAAGAAATTACTAATGACATTTTTAAAAACAAGATATCCACCCAAAAATGAAAAAGAAATTATATATATAAAATTTATAAAAGAGAAAGTAGATTTAATGCTACAAAAAGTAGAAAAGTATATACAACCAAATTATGCACATAATGAAGATTACAAACCATCACAATTGACTAAGACATTAGTATCAATATATGGTAACTATAAATTAGGCGATGATGAGTTTGGCAATGATGATGAACTAGAATTATTTTCATATATAAAAGATTCTATTAGAAATAATGGATTCGAAGAAATAGGTAAAAATGAGCCAATAATAAAACATTTGGATAGAAATTTTATACCATATTTTAAAGATTACTACAGAGTATGTATTACTAAATTATTAAATGTAATTAAGAGCTATGAGAATTATATTATGAATCAGTATGTAAATTTAGATATGTTTCAAACATTATTAAATAAATTATTAGAGTTTGATGAAAGAGATTTCAGTCAAATAAACAAAATAAACAGATTATAATTTATATGATTAATATTTTAATTATATATCTCTAAAATTATCAATATTATTCGTATTATTGTTATCCGGATTATTGTTCTGCGTAATAAAATTAGAAGCCAGTCCCGATTTAACATTTATATTAGAGCCTTTTATGTTAGTAATTTCCTGATAAAATTCTAATGTAAATGAGTGGTCTAGTCCGTTAAATTCATATAAAGTGCCATTTGGTGAATAGAATTTAAATTCTAATTCACTTAATGTTTTAACAGGATATTTGAGGACATCTGCAAGTTGTATATATTGATTAAATAAAATACTACCAGGTGCGTCAGATAATAGAAGTTTTGCGAAGAGATTATTAATATTAGAGGTGGATATACTTTCATGATGTTTAAATATATTACATGTCATTAATATATAATTGTGTCCGAATAACTGTACAACATTATTTTCTACTTCTCGTGTTGTTTCATTAAAATATATTTCATTGCCGACAGCATCTTTAAAATAATCTTGTTCATATGCAATATTATTAGTGATAGTTGTATCAAATGGTGTAATTGAATTAGATTCTCCAACATTTCGAAAACCAAGTATTTGTCCTAAACTGTCTTTATTATTAAATAATAGTCTAAATGTAACTGGAATTAATATATTGATAGCTGATCCACCACCTGTATTGGATACACTAGATGAATCATTGTGTAAAGGTAATTTGATAATATAATTGTTACTATCTTGTACAGTTTCAATTGAATGAGATCTATTTAGTACGATTCCTGGTATACCACTTGTTCCAATACATCCGGCCAAAGTGATATCTGCACCAATAGGTAATCCATGATTTGCATGATTTACTATAATACGTTTTCTTGAATCTGTGTATTCCTGAGTGGATAAAGTGATACCTTTAATACAAATAACGACACTAAATAATGATAAACTAAAAACGTCAGTATATTGATTAATTTCAGTAGTAACAGAAAAGTTCTCACTTTTTTCTAAAATAGCATTATTGCCCTCTTTTACTATTTGACTACCTGTATAATTTATTCTTGTTAATGCTTCAATAGTACTTTTTATTTCGGTTTGTAAACCACCAATAGAATAATTCCCGGATGTTAATTCGATATTATATATATGATTACCATCTTCAAGTACTTGAAAATATAATTTATTATTTTTTTCATTTTCAGGGAAAATTTTAACAACTTTTTCTGTATTAGGGAATTCCGTGCTAATTAATTTTATTTTAGTAACATTTTCAAGTGTTTTATTTAAACTAATAATATAATTATTGGGTTTTGTATATGCTGAAATATATGATTTGATTTTTGCATAATATATTTTTTTACCACCTATGTTTTTTAAAGTTATAAGAGCATTGTATTTTAAGGAAACTCTAAATATATACTCAGATATAATAGAAGAAACAGTTAAATAACCATTAACTTGATTAATAGATATAGGATAATTAGAATTGATTTCATTTATTGGTATTCCTGCAATATGTTGGAATTTAATAGTAATATTACTTGTTGTATCCGTAATATTGGATGTAGGTACAATAGGTATTTTTATATAATAATAATTAATACTTCCAACAATGTCAGTGTCGGATGTTAAATAAATATTATGGATTTTATTAATAGAAGATAATGAAATATTTCCTAATGTAGTATTATTATTTGAATCACCCTTTACACCAGAAATAATCATTTGAATTATGTTATTTTCTACTTCTTTTTTATTAATATTATGATTTATATGATTTATTTTAACATAATAATTATCCTTTACTAGCTCTATACCCCCTTTTAAATTAAAAGAAGACATTTCAACATTTTGTAATATTATTCGATCACTTATTTTTAAATTATGTTTTTCAGTATTTGAAATTTCTAATTCAGACAATCCTTCTGTAAAATTTAACGGATTATTACGCAAATATACTAAATTACCATCTAATATATTTTTTGGAATGGTATTTCTATCCTTGCTATCAAACGTTATACGTGTAATTTTTTCTTTTATTACAACTTCTGTTTTATCTTTATGTTCTAAAACAGAAGTTACATTTTTAACAAATGTGCTATCTTTGTTTATTAGATCTAATATATATTTATTTAAATTTTGATTTAAATTTTGATTTGTTAAAACATTATTTTCGTTTCCGGACATTAAGTTTGATTCATAATTCAAAGACATTTATAATATTTAATAAAAAAGTTTTAAATGATTTTAATTAAAAAAAATTATATTTAGTTTTAATTTTTTTTGTATATTATATATATATAAATGAGTTCTAGAACTTTAAAAAGTACTACACCTGAAGATCCAATTGCACCTGCGACCGTCGGCGGAAAGACCCAAATAGCAGGTAAAAGAGCCAGTAAAAAATCCAGTAAAAAAGCTAGTAAAAAAGCTAGTAAAAAAGCTAGCAAAAAATCTAGCAAAAAATCTAGCAAAAAATCTAGTAAAGCTAAAAGAGGAAAAAAATCTTCTAAAAAAGCATCAAAGAAGTCATCTAAAAAGGCATCTAAGAAGGCATCTAAGAAGGCAAGTAAAAGTAAGAGAGTAAAAAAGGCTTCTAAGAAAGTATCCAAGAAAGCTTCTAAGAAAGTATCCAAAAAAGCTTCTAAGAAATCATCCAAGAAATCTTCCAAGAAAGCTTCCAAGAAAATGGTAGGTGGTAAAAGAAAGGCATCCAAGAAATCTTCCAAAAAGGCATCCAAGAAATCTTCCAAAAAGGCATCCAAGAAATCTTCCAAGAAGTCATCTAAAGCCAAGAGAGGAAAGAAATCTTCCAAAAAGGCATCCAAGAAA
>JGI20154J14316_10003556_pt1 | contig 12489 bp, 10 predicted proteins | sample COG_04_FD_14316 | JGI IMG/M metagenome (IMG submission 14316) | reverse complement strand
GAGGGTGGCCCTGATGTTCCTGACTGCCGGCCATCCCCAATACAAGCAAGTTCTGAGACCCCCTGTTTAATGAGATAGGCGGGCGGGCGCATATTCACAACTTCTGCACCGCCTGGATATCCAATCGGCCCAGCACCACGCATCACAAGGATACAGTTTGCATCAATATTAAGGCTATCATCATCAATCCGGTGATGGAAATCTTCTGGCCCGTCAAAGACAATGGCACGCCCTTCAAAGGCGTTTAAATCATCTGGGTTCACAAGATATCTATCGCTAAATTCTTCTGAGATAACACTTGTCTTCATAATCGCGCTATCAAACAGATTTCCCTTCAGATTAATAAAGCCTGCTGCTGATTTGAGCGGCTTATCAATCGGGCGGATAACATCATGGTTCCGGTTTGGTGCATCGCCGCAATTAGTGCCCATTGACTGGCCATTTACGGTGACAGCGCCCGGGTGAGGTAGAAGACCGGCCCGCATTAGTTCTGCAACAACAGCCGGCACGCCGCCCGCCCGGTGATAATCTTCGCCCAGATATTCGCCAGCTGGCTGAAGGTTCACAAGCAATGGAATTTTATGACCAAGAGATTGCCAGTCATCATTATCAAGCGCGACGCCAAGATGGCGGGCAATACCATTTAGATGGATGGGCGCATTTGTTGAGCCGCCAATGGCTGAGTTAATCACAATGGCATTTTCAAACGCTTCGCGGGTCATGATTTCTGACGGCTTAAGGTCATCCCAGACCATATCGACAATGCGCGAGCCTGTTTCATATGAAATCTGGCCACGTTCGCGGTAAGGCGCTGGAATGGCTGCTGAGCCGGGTAATTGCATGCCAAGGGCTTCAGCAAGAGAGTTCATTGTCGTTGCTGTGCCCATCGTGTTGCAATAGCCTGTTGACGGGGTTGATGATGCGACAAGATCAAGGAAGCCGTCACCATCAATTTCGCCTGCGGCCATCATCTGACGCGCCTTCCAGACAATAGTGCCTGATCCTGTGCGCTCGCCATTGAACCAGCCATTGAGCATCGGGCCAACTGACAGTGCAATAGACGGAATATTAACAGTCGCAGCCGCCATCAGAAGTGCGGGCGTTGTTTTATCGCACCCGATCATCAGAACAACACCATCAATCGGATAGCCATAAAGTGTTTCAACAAGGCTCAGATATGCAAGGTTTCTATCTAGCATGGCTGTAGGGCGCTTGCCTGTTTCCTGAATTGGATGAACCGGGATTTGCATCGGCACACCGCCTGCTGCGATAATGCCGTCACGAACACGTTTTTCCAGCTCTAGATGGTGGCGGTTGCATGGCGATAAGTCAGACCCAGTCTGGGCAATACCAATAATAGGTTTGCCGCTTTGGAGCTCATCGCGTGTCAGGCCGTAATTCAGGTAGCGCTCAAGATAAAGCGCCGTCATTTCTAAATCTTCCGGATTATTAAACCACTGGCGTGAGCGAAGCTGGTCAGGCTGTATTTTTTTCTGTGACATTTAAAAGTGTCTCCCCCGGGTAAAAGCTGCAATCCATCTCTTTTTTCTAAGAGTAATGAGTTATGATTTAATTATATGCCCTTATTATAGACTTTCATGGCTCGTGATATCTAGCCTGCCCAGCCGCCATCAATCAGATGAGCTTGGCCTGTGGTAAAGGCACTTTCATCTGATGCAAGATAGACAACAAGAGCGGCAATTTCTTCGGCCTTTGCAATCCGGCCCATTGGCTGGCGCGCAACAAAGTCTTTCATTGCGGCGTCATAATCACCGGTTGCGCGCAGCCTGTCATGCAAGGACGGGCTATCAACTGTGCCCGGGCAAATTGCATTACAGCGCACACCAGTTGTGATGTAATCCCGCGCTACTGATTTTGTCAGGCCGAGCACCGCTGCCTTGCTGGTGCCGTAAACAAATCTGTTTGGCGCGCCAATGATGGATGAGCAGGCCGATGACATATTAATGATTGATCCAGTGCCCCGCTCAATCATGCCGGGCAGCGCAGCTTTAATCGTCCGCATCATAGCGCGAACATTAAGCTCAAACGCAAAATCCCACTCATCTTCGCTCGCATCAAGAATTGAGCCATGATGAACAAAACCAGCACAGTTAAACAAAACATCTGGCTGAATATCTGATATCGCCTGATTCACATCATCTTTGCTCAGAACATCAAGCATGGAGCAGGAAATAGTACCAGCGCCAGATATGCTGCCGGCTTCCTCGCTCACGCCTGCCAATGCATCATTATTAATATCAGTTGCGAATACGCTTGCACCCGCCCTCGCAAGGGCAATTACTGAAGCTCTGCCAATACCTTGACCTGCTGCAGTCACAAGAACACGCTTACCTTCTAGGCGATTTGGATAGGAAATTCCGGTCATTTTGCTTCCTTGCTAATGCTGGTGCTTGATTATTCTGTTTTTTATGCGTGATAATGTACACATATAAAGACAAATTGGTATACTAAATGCCAGTAGAAACAAACTTCTTAATGAAAATAAAGGGAATCAGACAATGCGTATGATGATTATTGGGGCGGCAGGGATGGTTGGTCGCAAGCTTACACAGAGATTGCTTGCGGGTCATGCTGATGTTGTAACGCCAACTGAACTGATTCTTTATGATATGTTCGATGCGCCGGCACCAGATACAGACCTGCCATGCACGATTCTATCGGGCAATATTGCTGATAAGGCAGAATCTGAAAAGCTGGCGGCATTTCATCCGGATGTTATCTTCCACCTTGCCTCTATTGTGTCGGGCGAAGCAGAAGTAGAATTCGACAAGGGCTGGCAAATAAATGCACATGGCGGCTGGCAGCTTCTCGAAGCGTTGCGGGCCCAGCATGATGCATCTGGCGGCACGTATCGTGCAAAAGTTATCTTCACCTCATCGATTGCAGTCTTCGGGCCTCCTTTCCCGGATGCAATTGACGATGATTTCTTATGCGCCCCACAAACATCCTACGGTGCTCAGAAAGCGATGGTTGAATTATTGCTGGCTGATTATAGCCGAAAGGGCTTTGTGGACGGTATGTCTATTCGTCTGCCAACCGTTTGCGTGCGGCCCGGCAAACCTAACCTTGCCGCATCATCATTCTTTTCCGGCATTATCAGAGAGCCACTTAACGGCGTTGAAGCATTATTGCCTGTCTCTGATGAAGTGCGTCACTGGCATGCCTCTCCGCGCTCTGCTGCAGGGTTTCTGACCCACGCTGCAGGCCTTGATTTTAACCGGCTCGAAGGGCGTAGAAGCCTGAATATGCCGGGGCTATCCTGTACAGTGGCCGAGCAGATTGAAGCCTTGCGGTCCCTCGCAGGAGAAAAAGCGGTAAGCCTTATTAAGCCGCAAGCTGATGAGCATATTATCAAGATTGTTGCTGGCTGGCCGCGTAATTTCACAGCCGCACGTGCGACAGCTCTTGGCTTCTCAAGTGAGAAAAGCTTCACTGATATCATCAAGGTTTATCTGGATGATGATTTTGAGGGTACACTCTAATTTTCAGTTTCCTGCTCACCTTCAAGTGAGCAGGATGACAACCCCAACAATGATCAGCAAAACCCCTGATGCATGATTAAGGCGCGTCAGGGCTTTTGGTGATGACAGCACATTCCTGATGCGGCCCAGCCACGCTGCCAGCAAAAGATTGCCGGTAAAGGGCAGTAAGGATGAAATCAGGGCTATCACGATAATATCGGGCAGAGTGATAGAGCTTAGATCGAAAAATCCGGGCAATACGCCCATGTAAAATAATATCGCTTTCGGGTTGCCGATAATCACCAACAGCCCCGCAAGAAACCCAGCAACAAAGCCGGGGCGCGTCAATTTATTTTGTGTGCTAATCGGCCTGCTGGCTGTTCTGATAAGATGGGCCCCCATTAGCCAGAAAATACCTGCAGCGCTGTAGCGCAGCCAGACAAGCATTTCAGCATATAAGCCTGATAGTTCTTGAATGCTCAGCAGGGCAATAAACGGCCAGGTGAAATCGCCGATGACCACACCAAGTGCCAGTGGCAGAGCGCCGCGCATACCATGGCTAAGCGAGCGCGCCATCAATGCAACCCAGACAGGCCCGGGGGTTAAAAACAGAATAACCATGGCACCGGCATAAAGAAGCGCTTCTGTAAAAGTAATTGTCATGAAAAAGGCCTTGCTAACTTATCTTGTGATACGAACCAACTAGAGGGTCCGAGCAATATCTGACTTTACACGCCGTAACGGTATCGATGACTCGATTTCTGCAACGCAACTGATTTTTGTCAGGCGCCCGACAAGAAAATTCTCAAATTCTATTAAATTACGCGTGACAACCCGCATCATATAGTCACGGTTTCCAGTCATCAGCCAGCAATCAACAACTTCGGGAAATTGTGCAATTTCAGCTTCAAATGCTGAAAGACCATGATCAATTTGACGGTCTAGTTTTACAGAGACAAATACCGATACCTCAAACCCCAATGCCGCTTCATCAATAAGAGCTGTGTATCCTTTGATAATACCAGCATCTTCAAGCCGCTTTAGCCGCCGTGCAATAGGTGTTGCACTCAGCCCGATATCCTCGCTCAATGCTTGAATTGATATTCGCCCATCACGTTTCATCTCCTGCAGAATACGAATGTCAAATTCATCAAAACGAGTGGAATCCGCTACAAAAAAATTGTTTTCCATCTTAAATCCCTAAACTTTGCTCCTATTAAGGAACTAATAGTCCAGAAGCTACTCTGATTTCAAGTTACCATTTCACATCATTAGGAGAGCGGGGGCGCGTCATGACAATATCGTATTTAACACAGGTTGAGCAGCGGCTATTATGGTTGTCTCACTGGATGATTCATCACGCAAACCATATCAGGCCAAAGCAGGACAACATCAAGGTTGGGGGGCATCAGGCATCATCTGCATCGATGGTATCGATAATGACAGCCCTGTATTTTACCGCCTTGCGGCCTGAAGATAGAGTTGCTGTGAAGCCACATGCCTCGCCAATATTCCATTCTATTCAATATTTGATGGGTCATCAGAGTCGTGAAAAGATGGAGGCCTTTAGAGGGTTGGGCGGGGTTCAGTCCTATCCCTCACGCACCAAAGATGATGATGATGTAGATTTCTCAACCGGGTCTGTTGGTCTTGGGGTTGCGATTACCTCATTTGCTTCATTGATTCAGGATTTTATCGCGGCAAAATCAGGCCCCGTAAAATTAGGTTCTGGTGAGCGCCCGCTCGGCCGGATGATTGCCCTAGTGGGGGATGCAGAACTTGATGAAGGCAATATTTATGAATGCCTTCAAGAAGGCTGGAAGAATGATTTGCGCAACACCTGGTGGATTATCGATTATAATCGTCAATCGCTGGATGGTATTGTGCGTGAGGGATTATTCCAGCGCATCGAAAAAATCTTTGATGCGTTTGGTTGGGATGTTGTGAAAGCCAAATATGGTGTTCTTCAGCGCGCTGTTTTTGACCAGCCGGGCGGTGAAGCGCTCCGCAGCTGGATTGATAATTGTCCCAATTCACTTTATTCGGCAATGACATTTATGGGTGGTGCTGTCTGGCGGCAACGGCTGATGGAAGACTTGGGAGATCAGGGAGATGTATCAGCTCTTATTGACCGGCATAGTGATAATGAATTAGCAGCTCTGATGGAAAATCTGGGCGGTAATTGTGTTCAGACAATGACAGATATTTTTGCCTCCATTGATCATGACCGGCCAGTCTGTTTTCTTGCTTATACTGTCAAAGGCTGGGGAACCCCTATTGCAGGTCATAAAGATAATCATGGCGGGCTTATGAACCCTGCCCAGATGACTGAGTGGCAAACTCATATGGGCGTGCCGCAAGGCCAGGAATGGGATAGGCTGGCAACCATTAAAGACCCTGAAGGGTTTCAGGCATTTTTGGATCAGGTTCCGTTTTTTGCTGCTGGCCCGCGGCGGTTTTCGGATAAAAAAATCGACGTTCCGGCGCTTCAGCTAACGCCGACAAAACAGATTTCTACGCAAGCAGCGTTTGGGAAAATTCTGGATGATATCGCACGCGGTGATAGCCTTCTGGCCGATAGGATTGTAACAACATCACCAGATGTAACTGGCACAACCAGTCTTGGGCCTTGGGTTAATCGGCGTAAGTTATTTGCCCGTACAGCCCAGCCCGACCTGTTCAAAGAACATAATATTCCCTCAACGGCAAAATGGGAATTTACCCCCGATGGCCAGCATATTGAGCTTGGTATTGCTGAAATGAATCTCTGCCTTCTTCTGGGAGCGGCAGGTCTTGCCCATTCCTTATTTGCGCACCGGCTCATCCCCATTGGCACTGTTTATGATCCGTTCATTGCGCGCGGGCTGGATGCGCTGAATTATGCCTGTTATCAGGATGCACGATTTATGATTGTTGGCACGCCATCTGGCGTTACGCTTGCCCCTGAAGGCGGCGCTCATCAATCAATTGGCACGCCCCTTATTGGGATGAGCCAGGACGGGCTTGCGGCGTTCGAGCCGGCATTTGCTGATGAGCTTAGTGTTATCATGGCATGGGCCTTTGATTATATGCAGCGCGACGGGGATAGCCTGCCAGATAAGCGGACCTGGCTAAGAGATGCGTCTGGGGGTGCTGTGTATCTCAGGCTGACAACAAACGCGCTTGAGCAACCAGCGACCCGGACTGATGATAGCTTTCAGCAAGGCTCAATAGATGGCGCTTACTGGCTTCGTCCCCCCGGCCCTGGATGTGATATCGTAATTGCTTATCAAGGTGCGGTGGCATCTGAAGCGATTAAGGCAGCTGGGATGATAGCTGAAGGCCGCCGTGATATTGGTGTGCTGGCAGTGACATCAGCAGACCGGCTTCACGCCGGCTGGATGTCAGCACAAGCAGCACGGACGTCAGGCATACCAGATGTTCATGCCCATATCGAAACCTTACTAGACCCCTTGCCGTCGCATTGTGCCATTATTACTGTTATTGATGGTCATCCGGCGACATTGTCATGGCTTGGCGGTGTTGCAGGGCATAAGACATTACCATTGGGAGTAGAAGAATTCGGCCAGACAGGGACGATTAGCGACCTGTATCGGCAGGCTAATATAGATGCTGACGCTATTGCTAACAAAGCCCAGTATCTGACAGCCGGCGCCCCTTTTTAAGGCGGAGGCTGTTCGTAATGGTAAAAAATGCTGATGTAATCAGCTTAATTTCAATTATGATAATGTCATTCGCGTGCCAGCAAGTATTTTGATGTAGGGAGATAGGTCAGATGCCGAAATTTTTTCTCAGTATTAGTGTGATGATACTGACTAGTGTAGCGGCATTTGCCCATACTATTGATACAGATTACTGCGATTCGGCACTTTATACCGAAGAAGTATTCAACCTGAAATGTACCAATAAACATATTGAATTTAAGTCCAAAGGCCTGCCATCTCCTGACCATATTCTGATGCAGGGCATAACAGCAACGAATCAGCAAGTGCCTCGTCTGCATGATTATGACTTCAAGATCACACGCAAACCAAAACCGTCTTCAACAAAGACAAAACCTGATTCGGGCGCTATCGGCGTTGCTGTGAATGGCATCCCTTTATTTGACCCCACAACCCAAGGCCGAGTTAACCCTGCAACCGGTAGCCGCCCCAATACATTACTCGAAGGCGAGCTTGATAAATGCGGTGGCCATGCAGGAAGGGGCGATGATTATCACTACCATATCGCCCCAGTATGTCTGATTGAACAGCTCGGCAAAGAGCGCATTGATGACAAAAAACAGCCTATTGGCTTTGCTATGGATGGGTATCCTATCCATGCGCTCGGCTGGTTCGATAACGCCAATAATATCGAAGATCAGCTTGATGAGTGCCGAGGCTATACGGATAGCAAAGGCCGTTATTTCTATAATGTGATGACACAAGCAAACTGGGATATTCTGACCTGCTTCACAGGAAAACCAAAACGGTTTGCCAAGGATAAATGGGCTGCTAGGAAAGATAAAAACGGCAATGACATTGTAGGTTATCCAGTGAAATTCGATATTAAAAATTACTCAGCACAACAATATGGCGCTGAGACCTGTCATGTTGTAACCGGCACTATACCCAAAGAGCAATTGCTCCGAACAAATGGCTCAACCATAAAAATTAACGATGCAGATGGTTCGATATTTTACTGTAACCCGTCCTGCTATGCGATGTTCTTCGAGGCAGATAAAAAACCCCAATTCAAGGGCCGTGTTATCTATTATGAGCGGGTGACAGATAAATGTCCGGCGCGCTTTTCGGTATCTGACCTGATATTATTTGAGGCTTATGAGGGTCCTCCTCAGACCTATAAAGCGCCACAATCAACAAAAAAATAGCGGCGTCACTGTCGCTANAACCTCCCTTTTTCTCTGAAAAAGAGCGCCCTGTTTTCGCGTGATGCAAAAACTGCATCACATCAACGCGTTTTTAGCAGTATTATTTCTCACCCCTTTTCCGGCACTTATTATCTCACAAATGCTGTGTTGCGTTTTTATGACAGGCATTTTGAAAATCGAATTTGTAGAAAAAAAGAGAGAGATGATTGTTATGAGAAAAGTGTTGCTAGCAAGCGCAATGATGTGTGCTGTTGCAAGTCAGGCTGTGGCAGATATCAAGGTTGGTGTTCTGCACTCCTTGTCAGGAACGATGGCTATTTCAGAGACAACCTTAAAAGATACAATGCTGATGCTCATTGAAGAGCAGAATGCGAAAGGCGGGTTGCTTGGTGAAAAAATTGAAGCTGTTGTTGTTGACCCAGCCTCTAACTGGCCCCTATTCGCTGAAAAAGGGCGTGAGCTTCTGAGCGTTCATGATGTAGATGTTATCTTTGGCAATTGGACATCAGTTTCGCGTAAGTCTGTTCTTCCCGTTATCGAAGAATTAAACGGCTTGTTATTTTATCCTGTCCAGTATGAAGGTGAAGAGAGTTCTAAAAATGTCTTCTACACAGGTGCTGCGCCAAATCAGCAAGCCATTCCGGCCACAGATTATTTTCTTGAAGAGCTTGGCGTTGAAAAATTTGCCCTGCTCGGCACAGATTATGTTTATCCCCGCACAACAAATAAAATTCTTGAGCAATATTTGAAAGATAACGGCATTGCGGCTTCTGATATCTTCGTCAATTACACACCTTTCGGTCATTCTGATTGGTCAAAGATTGTTGCTGATGTCGTTGCACTTGGTGCTGACGGCAAAAAAGTCGGTGTTATCTCAACCATCAATGGCGATGCCAATATAGGCTTTTACAAAGAACTAGCTGCGGCCGGTATTTCAGCGGATGATATTCCTGTTGTTGCTTTTTCTGTTGGCGAGGAAGAGCTGTCTGGTCTTGATACCTCAAACCTAGTTGGTCATCTGGCTGCATGGAATTATTTCCAATCAGCTGAATCAGATGCAAACAGCGCCTTCATCAGCGCATGGAAAGCCAAAATGGGTGATGAGCGCGTCACAAATGACCCAATGGAAGCACATTATATCGGCTTCAATATGTGGGTTGAGGCGGTTACCAAAGCCGGCACAACAGATGTCGATAAGGTGCGCGATGCGATGTATGGTTTGACCTTCCCTAATCTGACAGGCGGCATTGCTGAAATGTTACCAAACCACCATCTCTCAAAGCCGGTTCTCATCGGTGAAATTCAGGCTGATGGTCAATTTGATATTATTTCCAAGACAACTGAAGTGCCGGGTGATGCATGGACAGACTTTCTTGCTGAATCAAAAGTGCTGGTTTCTGATTGGAAAGATCTTAAATGCGGCATGTACAACACGGAAACAAAGTCATGTGTCCAGATTAAATCCATCTACTAAAATTGGGATAATTTTTACCTCATCTTTGTAAAAACATCCTTTTAGGTAACCCCAAAAAATTATAGCCGGAGACATTATTCTACTATGTCTCCGGTTTGGATTTGAAGATTATGATTAGATTTTTCGTGCGCCTTTTCTTACTTTCTCTATCGATTGCCATAGCGCTTCCGGCAATGGCTCAGTCAGATTTTGAAGAGGTACTCTCACGCAACAGTAAGCTTATTCAGAAAAGCTCTTCAAAGACGGTTGGCCCCGTTTTAGAAGAGTTACAGAATTTTGGTAGCAATGCGGCTGAAAATTTTCTGTATAACTGGAAAGATAAAGCACTCTATTTCATTAAAGATACGGGCCAATTTGTCTATGTAGCGTCTTTTCCCGTTTCGGCAGATGGCAAAAAGAGCGCAGTGTTACGCCATGTGGAGACAGGCGAAGCGCTCGGCGAAGTCTTAGCGTCAACGATCAAACAGGTTAAACCAAATAGTGGTGTGCGGGCCAAAATTGCGGCTGCTATGGTGCCATTCCAGCTGGCAAGTGATGACGCAGAATTACGGGCTGCCAGTCTTGCGGCATTGAGCCGTGATTTCCAAAGCTCCCATCTGCTTCCGTTAAAAAAAGCCATTGAGGTGGAAACGCTCCCTGATTTGAAAGAGCAGATGAAGCGGGCATATATTTTTGGTGTTATCGGCTATGGCCGTGATAATGCAGAAATCGAGACAGCCATTTATAGTTTGGAAGGCGACCTGTCACTTGATGTTCGGGCCGCCCTAAATCCGCTTCTGGTCAGTCAGGTCTTGGTAGCAAAGCAGCTACCTGAAGACGTTAATCTTGCTCGGATTATTATTCCGGAAAAAACCATCAAACATGATGATGGGTCAGCTGGTCGCCAGTCACTTATGATGAGTAGCGAATATGAGCTTAGTCTGGCCGCCTCATATGATTTAATGGCAGCAGCTGGTCTTGCGCCGCCGTTTATCACCCCAGATATGCGTAACAAAATACTGATAGCCGCCACTGTTGATGGCAGAATAGCTGGTATCCCTGTCGCCTCTCTTGCAAGTGAAGAGAGCCGCAATCAGGCATATCAGGCGCTTGTTGATAATGGCACAGCGCCGCCTATGGTAGGTGAGGCTGAACGACAAAAGGCTGTTGCCTCAGCGGTTTTCTATGCGGTGTACGACAATCCGTCAGCAGAGGTGACCGGTGCCGCACGCACCGTGCTGAAGAGTATTAATGTCAGAGTTGGTATCTATAAATTTTTAGATCTGGTGCTTGATGGGCTGAGCCTAGCATCAATCTATTTTCTGGCTGCGATTGGTCTTGCCATTACCTTTGGTGTGATGCGGGTCATTAATATGGCGCATGGTGAATTTATTATGATGGGCGCTTACACAGGCTATGTCATTCAGCTCTTTATACCCAATTACACGTTATCCATCATTGTTGCGCTCCCGGCCGCCTTTATCATTACCTTCCTTGCTGGTGTGGTGATGGAGCGGCTGGTCATTCGCCATCTCTATAAAAGACCGTTAGAGACATTGCTGGCGACATTTGGGATCAGCATTGCATTACAGCAGATTGCAAAAAATATTTTCGGCACGCAAGCGCGCCCCCTTACCTCGCCAGCCTGGCTGGATGGTGCCTTTGTGGTGAATGATATTTTATCTATCAGTAACATTCGGATTGCTATTTTCTGTCTTGGCCTGCTGTTTCTGGGGCTTCTTGTGTTCGTAATGAAGCGCACCAGATTTGGTCTTGATACGCGTGCTGTGACGCAAAACCCTGCGATGGCGGCAAGTATGGGTATTAACCCTGATAGAATTAATATGCTTACATTTGGATTTGGCTCTGGCATTGCGGGCATTGCAGGCGTGGCGATTGGCCTATTCTCTAAGGTCACATCAGAACTGGGCTCTGACTATATCGTACAGAGTTTTATGACAGTTGTGGTTGGCGGCGTTGGTAATATCTGGGGAACGCTGGCAGGCGCTGCCATGATTGGCTCGCTGCAAAAAGGGATTGAATGGTTTAACCCGTCAAATACGCTTGCGGCTCAGACCTATATGATCATTTTCATCATCCTATTTATTCAATTCCGGCCACGCGGAATCATCGCGCTCAAAGGCCGGGCAGCAGAGGAATAGGATTATGGAACGCACGATATTCACAAAATTTCTATTTCGTAACCCGTCAATTTTAATATTTCTGGGGGTCCTGTCAGTCGTCTGTATTGCTGTCACTATTCTTGGTGAGGGGTTTGGTATTGGCATCATTTCGACAAGCTTTATCAAAACGCTTGGCAAGACATTATGCCTATGCATGATTGCGATTGCGATGGACCTCGTCTGGGGATTTTGTGGCATTCTGTCCTTAGGGCATTTCGCCTTTTTTGGCCTTGGCGGCTATATGATCGGGATGTGGCTGATGTTTGCCCGTACCAAGATGATTGTCATGCAAGCCTCTGTGAATGCTGCCCTCCCGCTAACGCCTGCAGAAATTAGTGATGCTGTTGGCATTCAGATTTTTGGTGTTGTTGGTGGCTCGGACATTCCGGTCATCTGGTCATTTGCTGATATGTTCTGGGCACAGATAGCGCTTGTTGTTCTGGTGCCGGGGCTTGTGGCGTTTGTGTTTGGCTGGTTGGCGTTCCGCTCACGCGTAAATGG
>JGI20154J14316_10003550_pt1 | contig 12500 bp, 13 predicted proteins | sample COG_04_FD_14316 | JGI IMG/M metagenome (IMG submission 14316) | reverse complement strand
GTTCTAATCCTTCATCTTGCTCCTCCTCCTCTTCATCAGACTCCTCTACTTCTTCCTCCTCCTCTTCATCAGACTCCTCTACTTCTTCCTCCTCCTCCTCTTCACCCGACTCCTCTACTTCCTCCTCTTCACCCGATTCCTCTACTTCTTCCTCTTCTTCATCAGACTCCTCTACTTCTTCCTCCTCCTCCTCTTCCTCTTCTTCTTCTTCTTCCTCGTCCTCTTCTTCACCAGATTCCTCTACTTCTTCCTCCTCCTCTTCTTCGCCAGATTCATCTTCTTCATCTATAATAGTAACATTGTTGGTAACCACTGTAGATGCTCCAGCACAAACAGATGGTATGCTAGAAGTTAATAATACAGTTTCACCGTCATCTGTATATGTATATTTAGTTAATGCATCTTCGTTATTGACTTTCACCTGTTTCAAATACTCACTCGCATCATCACTATTTGACCATTTCTGAAAACAATCTTCACAACGGTCGGGTTGACCCAAATCCATGTAAACACTCGCCTCATTTCGCGATAAACCTAGACTTTCAAAACAATTATGTCCATTAACACAACAATCGTCGCATTCAAATGAATCGACACATCCATCTAGACAATCAGATTCGTCCTCCTCGATTTTATAGTGAATATGCTCACCATCGGTCGACTCTAATTCAATAACATCTTGTGATACATTTATATCAGCAACACCCGGTTCTGTTTTAATATGCACATATTCATGGGCTGGTTCGGGAACATCCAATGATCGACCTAGTTGTAAAATGACTCGTCGAAGAATCTTATTTTCATCATTAAGTTTCGTCACCTTTTTGGACAACTTTTTCACAAACGGCAACTCCTGAATATGGTTAAAATTAGCACGCATTTGTTTCATTTCCGTAGAGCTCATTTTCGATAATACGATAATTCGATTTAATACTATTCATATAAAATCTCTAAGCACTTTCAATTTTATATACGATTACTTTATTACTTATAAAAATAATATATGTATACTATATGATTAATTAACATGCTATCTTGTATTTTTTCCTCATGTTACGACGAACCAATCAATACTTATTATTATGCTACATACAAACGAGCATTTCTAGATTTGAAATCCAGTAAAAATAAACAAATAAACCCTGGTATATTATTTTACCAAAAAGATATTTATTGCGCACATTTATATCCATCCACATATGAAAAATTTATTAATACATGTGATGTATTACATAATGAATTATCAACCAATTCGACAAGTCTATGTAAAAACGAGGCGATAGAAGAGTTAAATATTACAACAATTGTTGTATTACATAAATATCCAAGTGTCACGGAACACAATGAAGAACTTGATGCGTACACATACATTCAGAATAATGCAATTTCTTACGAATGGAACGGAAACAGTGGAGTTATGTGGACAAAATGGTGTGATAATATCCCATTAACTCAAATTTAATCAGTAAAAAATTCAAAACCGTTTTTACTGATTATGCGGAAAACCCGAATTTTTCCTTCATTATACGCGCGTTACTCATACCCGGTTGCTTTTCACTCTGACGTTTTACTTTGTATACCCCACCGGCTTGCGTTGCACTCCCTTTATCACCGCCATAAACACCTGCTATAAAATCGTCAGTATCTTCATGTAATTCAGGTAAAATACGCGTAAGAGGACTATCTATAACCAATAACATACGTTCACTTTGTAATAATTTCCGATATTCTTTAATAGTTAAATTTCCATAAAACTTGTCTAACATATAATGTGGGTCAGGAGCGGGTTTAATATTATTCTTATATCCATAAACCTTACCGTAAACGCGATTCAATAAATGATATCTTTCAAATTTTGTCGAATCGTCTAATGGTTCTTTCATAAGATGTCCAACTGCACATTCGGGGCGGCAAAACGAACCGTATCCATATATTTTCCCATCACTTTCATATTTTGGTATATAACATGATTGGTTGTCGTACTCATACGTGCACCAAAAACATGCCGATTGTTTTTCATCCATTGTATTGCGATATAAACTCACTTTCAGTCGCCGAAGTTTATCATTCAAATCTTTCACATTCACGTTATCTACTTCAGGAGTCTGTAATTGTGTTTCGGGATGGATATTTTCACTGCATTTCAAACAAACGGTCTCAATCGGTCCACAGCTTTGTTTATATTCATCTTGTGTTTCGTTATATGCAGCTTTAGTTATCTCAAGTGGTTTATTATCATCCTCCAAAAAACGAGCAAAACGCGAGTCGGAATCAACAGACTCATATGCTACAATTGAAGGTGGTATTGCCGCATCATATGTTAAAGGGTTCGGGATTCTGGTAGGATTATCTATATTATTCGGTTCAACGTCTTTAAGTGAACATTTTAAATGAAGTATAATATTTGCAGGCGGGGGTTCAACCTGAGTGTCTATCGTATCTTTTACAATTAGTTTTCCTCCTTTTGGTTTTCGCCCCCTTTTTTTAGGTTCAGGTGGGGCGGTGACTTCTTCAATGTTCATAGTAATATTACTAGCTTGTTCAGATTTTACAGTATCTAACTTTTTCTTTGGACGAGGCATTCTACTTCTGATAATGCAAAAAATAGTCTCAAATGTTTATATGATTTATTAATTGTATAAATTCAACACTTTTCTGGAAATACGGTTTTCTATAGGATGGGAACTTTAATCCCACAAAGTTTAAAAAACTATAAAATAAAAAGAGTTGAAAGTTTGTCATAATGGAACTTTTTAAAAAGTTCCAAAATAGGATAATTCGAAAAAGAATTTTTTCAAGAAAAACGAAAAAGGTGTTTATGATGTAAATGCAGTCATTTTCACACCCCACTATAATATTTGGCTGCACAACAAAATCGGGGGAAAACCGCGGAAAACTTTAGGCGTTTTATGTGTTTCCATAGTATAGAACGCATTTGGAAACATATGGAAACAGACAATACGTTAAATAACGCCATGAAGTTTGCATGTAAACATTGTAACTTCATCTGCGGTAAGAAAAGTGATTACGACCGTCATATACGAACAAATAAGCACGTTTCCAATACTGAAGGAAACAATAAAACGCCAAAAGTCGATCCGTTATGTAAACATTGCAACAGGCGTTTTAAGACAAGATCGGGATTGTGGAAACATATGAAAAAATGTGATAATCAATTAACAATATCGGACAAATCTCCTCGTCGACAAACAAAGGACGGTATAATAGATAAACTAGTTGAAGAGTTGAATGCAGAGAGGGAAGAGAAAAGTGAAATGAAATCGATGTTTATGTTGATGATGGAAAAATACCAAGAAATACAAATGCAGAATCAAGAAAATACACGTGAAATATTGAAAGAGACCGCAAGGGGGAATAAGGAATTAGCAAAAGGGAATCAGGAATTAGTAAATAAAGTGATTGAAGTAATCCCTCGGATGGGAAATACAACGAACAATACGACAAATAATACATTAAATTTCTATTTAACGAACACATGTAAAGATGCGGAATCCATTCACGATTTCACAGATAGATATGTGAAACGTTGCACGGATTTTTTCATAGAGAATTACAGAAGCATAGCAAATAACCAAATGTGCTTGGCTTCGAATGTTTATAATATCATGTTTAAATGTTTGGAAGAAAATCCTCAATATATGAATTTTATACAAACGACAGACATAAAGAACGGAGTTCATTATGTAAAGGAGAAAAGGAAGGATGAAAATCGCCAATTATACGGAGAGGCAGAATTCATAAAATACGTTGACGGTTTTGAAAAGGCAGGTGCCCGTATCGGTCATGCAATTAATAAATCATTTTTCCCATTAAAAACCGAGTTTGCTCTAAAATTAGAACAGGAGGTCGGACTAGCTCCGAATGAAGATGAGTATGAAGATGATGATGAGTATGAAGATGCATTAGACCGTTATAAGACGCGTAAACGAGAAGCAAGTTGTAGTTTACAAACGAATGTATGTAACACGATGAGTCTGTTTGATAGCAATGCTCGAAAATTGGATATATTAAAAAAAACAAAAAGAGCAAGAGAAGACGATATGAAAATAGACAATTTATAGGTTATGCGTTACTCTTATCGCAGATTAGTGCTGCATTCACATGGGTGTTAGCATTTGATTGTTGATAACATTTTCGACAAACCGGAATATAATTTTCCGAACCGATACTTACCTGTTCTGTTTCGGAAGTTACTCTATGTGAAAACGGAGCACGTGTCCCATCTTTACAACGTGCACATAATGCTGATAATCGTGTAGTTATATCACTAAAAGGTATTAAATCCAAAACGCGTCCAAATTTCTGGCGTTTGAAATCCCCGTCCAATGCAGATATACATACTGTTTTATGTTTATCTTCAACCAAATTAATTACGACGTCAAGTATATCTTCGAAAAACTGCCCCTCGTTAATAAGTATTACATCAGCCGCATATAAATCTTTCGTAACATCCTTTAATTTATGTGCCTGTATACACGGTATCATTGTTTTGTCGTGCGTGGACAACATAGTTTCGTGGTATCGCGTATCTTGGTCGAAATTGATAACAGCAACCTTTTTTCCGATATATACATATTCTTTATAAGCTTGAATTAGATGTGTAGTTTTACCGGAAAACATGGGACCAATCCATAATTTCAAGTAGCCGTTCTGGGTGTTCATAACAGTAAGGTAGTATGATGTAACGTATCTATATCGATTCGTATTCAATTTTATTATGTTTTATGAAAACTATATAACAGAAATGTCTATTCACTATACATAATAATGTCTTCGGAAAATACAGATACGATTCCATGGGTTGAAAAATATAGACCAAGTCATTTTGAAAATATTGTGTTAGACCCTACAAACCGAGAATTTTTTAATAAGATAGTAAAAACAGGTCAATTCCCGAATCTTATGTTTTATGGTCCACCGGGAACGGGAAAAACAACTACCATTATAAATTTGATACAGCAATTTCAACATACACACGGGCGTATAAACAAAAGCAATGTTATCCATTTAAACGCATCAGATGAGCGAGGTATTGATATTATTCGAAACCAAATTCATTCCTTTGTTCGAACAATGAATTTGTTCGAAAGTGGGTTCAAGTTTGTAATATTAGACGAGGTAGATTATATGACTAAGAATGCACAACAAGCATTAAAATATTTATTACAAACAACCACGACAAAAGTAAGATTTTGCTTGATATGTAATTATATTAGTAAAATAGACGAACCATTGAAGAATGAATTTATCTGCGTAAGATTTAATCAATTGCCGACACAAGATATTCATAAATTTATTAAAACCATTGCGACAAAAGAGAATATATTGATAACAAACGAATCAATACAAATAATACAAACAATGTATCGGTCGGATATACGAAGTATGATTAATTTTCTTCAGTTAAATCAAAATTTCCAGATAGATGAATGGAATCATAATATACTAAATGATAAAATATTAGAAGAGTTGCATGAAAATTTGTGCTCGATTCAGAGTTTCGATGTTTTAAAGAAACTGATTCATAAAATAAGTGCTGCCTATAACAAGGATAAAAAACACATTATAAACGCATATCTAAATTATGTTATTCGTAACAATCGAGTAAATCTCACACCCGAATTCATGAATATGTTAGAACATGTGATTCATTCATCGAATGCTGTGATGGACGACATTTTATATTATATGTCGAACACCGACATGCAGTCAATTAATATTGAACAATGTTACAATAGAATAGTGGAAACTGTTTAACTAAAAACGTTCTGTATTACATAGAACGTTTTTACAATACTACCAGTTAGCACACAATTACTTCTCAATAGAAGACATCATTTTATCCATACGAGCACGCAAATTATGGATAAAATATCCATCGGGAGGGGTGCATGCGGTCATACTTGGGTCGAAATTACACATAGCGCTTGATAGTTCGTTTGATTGAATGTCGGTATTTCTATCTTTAATAGGTTCGACCTTGGGAGATTTGGGTAATTCAATCGGTTTACTTCCGCGTGTAGCATGTTTGGTGGATAGAGCGAGTTGTCTGGATAGCATAGTAGTATATACTACCCAAATATTTTATCTAGGCAGATTTGCGTTAATTATAAAATTGAAAGAACTTAGAGTCGCGTTTATATTCTTTATAACGGAATAAATATAACGACAATGGACTTAAATATCGACGATGAATGGATGAAATACCTATCAAATACGCGTACAGGTGAAACGAGTAAAACTCATATACCCAAATCGGAATCATTGACGGTGGATACGGTTGCTCCAATTTGTGGGGAATTAAATATATCGACTACGACAAAGGTTTTGTTTATAAACCAACCGGTTGATATAAACAACGTGTTTTGGAATATACCGATTATGAAATATGAAGAACCGAGTAATGGAATTATAAAGAAGCAAATGAAAATTGTATCACATACTCTATCTGAATTCGACGAATACACCCGAAAATTGGAAACCATTGATTATTATTCAGAACATATAATTAAACGAATCGACAATCCAAATGCACGACGCATCAAGTTCAAAGACGAACGAAAGATTACGGTAGGTGTATCAAAAAAGGATATAATGAATTGCCGAGGTAAGGTAAAGAACGCCTTTTACAATTGCTTTGCAATGATATTGCGATTTCGTTACGAAACTGCATTTCGTGAAATTCATGTAAAAATATTCAATACGGGTAAGATGGAGATACCAGGTATTGTGAATGATGAATTGCTAAATATCGTGCGCCCTATGATTTTGTCTATATTATCTAAATTACTTCCCGAAGATACCCCCGTGGAATTTGTAGAAAATGACGCGGAAAATAACGTATTAATAAATTCGAATTTCAATTGCGGTTATTATATTAATCGCGAAAAGTTATATTCCATTCTTAGGAGTGATAAATATAACATAGAAACAGCATATGACCCGTGCAGTTATCCTGGAGTAAAATGTAAATTTTACTTCAATCACGATGATGGTTATACGAGTGATAAACAGAAGGGTTTTATTTGTCGAAACGATTGCAATCAAAAAATGAACGAATTAGGCGATAACAAAAAATACACTGAGGTATCGTTTATGATTTTCCGCACAGGAAGTGGGTTAATTGTTGGTAATTGCACCCGAAAAATATTAGATTATATTTATAACTTTATTAAAACTTTATTATACGATGAATATTCAAATATCATGACTCCGTCCGAAGAAACGACTCTAAAGGTAAAGCAGGAAAAAATACGAAAAAAGAATATAAGTGTTACGAAGGAGTATATGGAGTCAAATGTTCTAAAGTAATTGATTGGATTTACTCGTTGTTAAATATCCATTCAACAAACGAATCCATATTATGCATCGTGTTTGATTGGATAAATTTTTCCTCTAATATCTCTTTATCACGAGAGAATTTACGGAACATGATGTCTCGAACACGATTCGGTCTAAATACTAAATCACTATTCTTTGTTAAAAACGAATGCAATGATGTTAAAAGTAACGAATGGCGTTCGGAATACAGTTTATCATCAAAGATGTCCTGTAAAGTCTCCACTATTCTAAATATATGATATTTTTTCTCGTCAAGTACTAAATTTAAAATGGACGAGGTAAACGTATTGTTTAAATATAACCGCTCGTCTTGTGTAACATTTTGATTATACCATACAAGTATTATTTCCGACCATTTAGACAATTTTGTGATGAAATACACAGACTCACCGTCAGTTTTTTTATTGGTTGAATCATACGCATTTAGCGCAATATTACCAATGAGAACTTTATGAACAAACATACTCGGATTATGCATTTCTCCAAAATCCTTTGTATATATTTTTTCAACGTATTCATTGTATAAAATATAACACCTCTCTAGATATACATCGAGCTGTTCAGGGCTCATATTGACCAAATACATCATACCTAGGATTTGTAAAATCGATTTCCATGCACTATACTGTAGCAATTGTCCCGACCTACTAGCATTACGTATAACCCCATTTTTATGTTTCTCATTCATATATTTAAAATAACGAGATTGGGTTGATGAATACAATTCGATTATAGTCCGACGATAATTAGAAACTTCCATAGTAAATTATATTTAGAGATAAATTATCTGCGTAAAAATAATTAAAAAATCATAAAATAATAGTTTATAATTAATCATGAGTGCACTAGTTGAAACCCAATCCGAATCGCAAAGTTTCCGTTTACCCGATGTTGCTACTTTGCAACATGCATCTAAGTTGTCTATTGTAGAAGATAAGCCAATTATGATGGATTACTGGACACAATCTTTAGAAAAAACCGTCTTAATTGGTGTAAAGGAGAACCAAGAAAAACTTTTAGTCAAAAGCGAGGATGAATATACCAGTCCTATTGTTAAAATTTATAAAACAAGCAGTGAATATATTGTTGCTACCGAAAACTCCATTTATTTAGTGGACGTCAATATTCCAACTAAACGCATTTCTTCTTAAATATAATATCGATTCACAATTTGTAACTTATGCAAATTGCGAATATAACAATTATAAAATCTGTTTCAATGATTCAATTTGTTCACTTGAGATTGTATTGGGAAATTCTACATGAAAATTAATTATTAAAGAACCAGTATTATTCTCTCTATTCATACCCATGTTTGGTATTACTTTTTTAAATCCCGGTTTGACTATAGTTGTATTTGCATTATTATTCAATAAAAGTTCGTTACCATGTATATGTTTAAGTTTAAACGAAAATCCACATAACGACTCCTTTAATGTGATTGTTTTATCATAAACCAGGTCTAATCCCTGACGGCGAAAAATAGTGTTGTTTTCTAATAAAATTAGTATCTTGACGTCTCCCTTGACTTGTTCAGCAGTCACATTGCCTTTTTCTCCAATAGTAATACATTCATTATTATCTATTCCGGGAAAAATGTCCACATAAAGCGTTTCTGTTTCTGCGATTTGAACATCTCCAACCATTACATTTCGTTCAATTTCGACCGGTAATTTACAACCATTATATGCTTGTTCTAGTGTAATTTTAATTGTTTTAGAAATCGTTACAGGTTTTCTCAATATTCTAGGTCCTCCTCTCATACCAGGTATTCCTCCCATACCAGGTATTCCTCCCATACCAGGTATTCCTCCCATACCTCCCATACCAGGTATTCCTCCATGGAATATTTGAACATTAGGAGATTCACCTCCCATACCCCCAAAAAGCGCGCTAAATAACTCGCCTATATCTCCATCAGATTGATTCATGGTCGGCATTCTCATAAACGGCATATTACCCCCAGCTAAATGAGCAAAAGGATTGTCTCCGAATTTCAATTCCATATCATATTGTTTTCGTTTTGAACTATCACCAATGGTATCATATGCATCATTAATTTCACGAATTTTATCTTGTGCGTCAGCATTATTATTACGGTCAGGATGATATTGTAGACTTAATTTACGATAAGCCTTTTTTATCTCAGCATCAGAAGCATTTTGAGATACACCAAGCGTTTCGTAATGTCCCATAGTAGATATATTTAGAAATATCTATTTATTCGAGTTTCGATACGAATCTTATAATAAATAACATAATCGAAATCGACATAGAATATACATCATTAGTTATAAGATAACATGAATAATTTCTTTACAAAACCATCTAGTATTCCAAATATAGCAGAGCATCAAACATTTGTCGCTAAATATAGACCCTATTTTATAAATGATTTTCACACCAATGAGCAATTTAAAAAGGTATTGCATTCATTGATAGAAATAGACGATGTAAACATTTTAGTAACCGGGTCGACTAATTCGGGAAAAACATCAATGTTATATGCGATTATTCGCGACTATTATAATTTGGAGAAATATCAATCATTCCCTGAAAACAATATTATGTTTATTAATAGTTTGAAAGAACAGGGGATTAACTATTATCGAAATGAAATGCGAACATTTAGTCAATCGAAGTGTTCAATTCACGGTAAGAAAAAGTTGGTTATAGTGGATGACTTGGATTTAATCAATGACCAAAGCCAGCAGGTGTTTCGAAATTATATTGATAAATACAAATCCAATATAAATTTTGTATCGGTATGTTCGAATGTGCATAAAGTGATTGAGAGCATTCAATCTCGAATACATATTTTACGTTTAGACCCCCCAAATCGGAGCATGGTGGAAAAGTTAACAGACAATATTATAAATTCCGAGAATTTACAGCTAACTGAAGAAGCTCGCAAATATATACTAGAATTTTCCAATTATTCTATACGAGAGGTGATTACACATTTAGAAAAAATAAAGATAATATCGACAGATGTTGACCGAAACATTGATGCGAATGATTGTAAAAAAATCATATCAAATATATCACATCAATATTTTGAAGATTACATTTCATTTTTACGTAACAACCAATTACCAGAAGCAATACATATATTATATACGGTATATGACTATGGATATTCTGTAATCGATATATTGGATTTATTTTATGCGTTTGTAAAGACGTCGTCGCATTTAAGCGAAAATGAAAAATACCTTTTAATCCCCTTTTTATGCAAATACATTGCCTATTTCCACACTTTACACGAGGACACAATTGAAATAGTATTATTTACCAACAGCATTAAACCGATATTCACAAATACTGCGACAGACAATGTGTTAAATCTGGCGTAATGCTTTCTCTGTAAATATTTTAGCGCTATATATTATCGGACATGCTGAAGCAAATATTTCGCGAAAATCCATCTCCAACCCATTTATTCGAAATATTGGAAAAAGTCTGTTTAAAAACTGATAGATATTATTTAGTCGATAACAATGCATATAAAAAAATTATATTTCATGGTTTGGAGAAGGATTTCTTAGAAATTCTGCTGCCGTATTACCAAGAATCAAAAAACTTCTATGTAACACGCAAGTTCACTTACAATTCATTCATGAATATTATACGTCAAATCTGCAAAACAAACGCTATCATGTTTAATTCATCGATTAAATATAACGAATCAAAATACAATATCGACTACTTTGTGTATTTCAAAAGCGCAGACCTTGAATGTATAGTTTCAAAACCAATTTGAATATGTAGTTGAATTTATAAGAATATAATACATTTGTATATTATATACTTTAGCTATTATCCATGCCTATTAGTGAAAATGGAATTCTCTATTCAATTATTGCGGTTGGAATAGTATTCGCTGTAAACATATTTGGTACACGTATTAAAGATTCAATATCTACCGAGTCGGGCGAAAATGAACTAATTCGCAAGTATTTATTAAACGATAGTCCATTATATGGCTATAATCGTCCAAAGTTGTGGATACACACTACATATGAATACAATGCTCGCAAGTGGAAAAGTTTCGGCTCTCGTAGTTCAACCGATTTAAATCAACCTTATATACATTTAACGGTTAAATCGATTGTAAAGCATTGTGGTAATGATTTTAATGTGTGTCTTATCGACGATGATTCATTCAATCAGTTAATTCCCAACTGGACAGTGAAAGTATCGGAGTTACCTGAACCTGCACGACAATGTTATCGTGATTTAGCCATGAGTGAGTTGTTATATATTTACGGAGGTCTGGTTGTCCCAAACACCTTTGTTTGCTTACGCAATCTCGCGGGACTATATCACAAAAACGTTGAAGATAATGTCCCATTTGTATGTGAAATGCCGAATCGTTATGAGACTCTAATTCAAGGTCAGAAATGGAATTTATTCACATCGAACATTCGTTTTATGGGCGCNCCTAAACGTTCACCTGTTATACGCGAAATGGCGCAATATTTAAAAATACGAACCGATAATGGTCATGCAAATTCCGAACCTGATTTTTTCGGATATACATCAAAATGGGTAAATAATGAGGTTGTGCGCGAAAGATTCCGTTTGGTTGACGGTGTTCAAATTGGTGTAAAGACAATTGGTAACAAAGCGGTTATTTTGGAGGATTTATTGAGTTCGGAACCAATCAAGTTTTGTCCTCAACGCACCTACGGTGTTCTTATTCCCGGCGATGAAATACTGCGTCGTTCACATTACCAGTGGTTTTCTGTATTACCAACAGAAGAGTTATTAAAAACTGATATGGCTATCACTCGATATATATTAGCCTCTCTTGCGGATAACGACGAAGAAGACGAAGAACCGACCAGAGATTCCTATAATGAACGCACTGTGATTTCAATATAATCGTGGTGTAAATATTCGTTATATTCATTGATGTATATATTATGAATACATCAATGAACTATCCAATCAAAATAGCTCGTTTCAGACAATACTGAGAAGGGGGTATATTAAAAATTTTATCGTATTTTTCTCTTTCTAGTTTTTCCATGTTTTCTACGTTTTCTATGTTTTTTAGATTTGTTGGTTGTTGTTCGTCCGCCACCACCGCGTCCAGGTTTACCATCTTGACCTCTACCTCGACCTCTATCTCT
>JGI20154J14316_10003544_pt1 | contig 12518 bp, 15 predicted proteins | sample COG_04_FD_14316 | JGI IMG/M metagenome (IMG submission 14316) | reverse complement strand
TAATATCTAAATGTTTTTAATGTACTGCCAAAATCTTATTTGAATATAAAGGCTTCATTCGAATATGCCTTATCAAGAAAAGTTTCAAAATATTGTGTTCGAAAGCCGGGCCCCGGCTTTCGATAGATTTGAAATGGTTTAGGACAAGCTGCTGTCGATTGCCTTGCAAGCAGCGACCAAGCCTTTGACTGCGTCGACTGATTTGTCGAACATTGCCTGTTCGTCTTTGTTCATCTCGATCTCGATGATTTTCTCGATGCCACCTGCGCCAATCACCGTTGGCACGCCAACATACATACCGTTGAGGCCAAATTCACCGTCGCAATGCGCCGCACAGGGCAGAACGCGCTTTTGGTCTTTGAGGTAAGCTTCAGCCATTTCAATTGCAGATGTCGCTGGTGCGTAAAATGCCGATCCAGTTTTCAGCAGGCCGACGATTTCCGCACCGCCGTCGCGGGTACGTTGCACAATAGCGTCCAGCTTTTCTTGTGTGGTCCAACCCATCGACACCAGATCGGGCAATGGAATGCCGCCCACTGTCGAATAGCGCGCAAGTGGCACCATCGTATCGCCATGGCCGCCCAGAACAAAGGCGGTGACATCTTTCATCGATACATTAAACTCGAGGCTTAGAAAATGGCGGAACCGTGCACTGTCGAGGATACCCGCCATGCCGCAGACTTTATCATGTGGCAGACCTGAGAATTCGCGCAGGGCCCAGACCATCGCGTCAAGTGGGTTGGTGATGCAGATGACAAAAGCGTTCGGCGCGTGATCGCGAATGCCTTCACCGACGGATTTCATAACTTTTAGGTTGATGCCCAGCAGGTCATCGCGGCTCATGCCCGGTTTGCGAGGTACGCCAGCGGTAACGATGCAGACGTCGGCGCCGGCAATATCGGCATAGCTTTGGGTGCCGGACATCTCTGCATCAAAGCCTTCAGACGGTCCCGATTCTGCGATATCGAGCGCTTTGCCTTCTGGGGTGCCTGGGGCGATATCAAACAAGACGACGTCGCCAAGTTCTTTGATCGCGGCGAGGTGGGCGAGTGTACCGCCAATTTGTCCTGCGCCGATCAGGGCTATTTTGGGTCTGGCCATGGAATATCTCTCCGGTTCAGTTAAGATGTGAGGTGGCGTACTGTGTTGAGCGCGCGCACGCAAGTATGCTGCGTCGCGGCAGTCATATGAAGGCAGAGCGATCTCGGGGGCTAAACTGCAGGAAATATATGATATCATGAGATGGATCGCGCAATACGATGCAGCATTTTAGTCTGGAATTTTTTTTAATTGCGGCACCTGCAGTGGTTTTTGCAGGGATTTCCAAGGGTGGATTTGGCTCTGGTGTTGCGTTTGTCTCGGCTGCGATTCTGACTTTGGTGATTGAACCTGGCGAAGCTCTGGCCATTATGCTGCCGTTGCTTATGTTGATCGACCTGGTCACGCTCAGGCCCTATTGGGGTGTATGGAGTTTCGCTGACGCAAAGGTGCTCATTTTGGGTGGCATTCCGGGAGTAGCCCTCGGGTCACTGCTGTTTCAGGTTGTAGACGCTGACATTTTCCGATTGCTGATCGGCGCTGTAAGTCTGGTTTTTGTGCTATGGTCGATCCTGCCAACCCGTGTTTCAGCGGGTGATCACAAGCCCCATTGTCCCGACTGGATCGGGGTTTTGTTAGGATCTGTTGCGGGCTTTACCAGTTTTGTGGCACATGCCGGCGGGCCACCGGCGGCGATTTTCCTACTGTCGCGGCAGATCCGAAAAACGCAATATCAAGCGACCACCGTGTTGGTGTTCTGGGTACTAAATATCGTTAAGTTTTTCTGTTACTCTTGGCTTGGTATGATGTCGCTGGACTCTGGTCTTGCGGCGGTTTTACTGGCACCTTTTGCCGTGGTTGGTGCTTATTTGGGAGTATATGCGCACAGACTTATTCCTGAAAAATTATTTTTTAGATTGGCGTTTGTTTTGCTCTCGATTACAGGTATCAAGTTGATTTATGATGGGCTCTGCGGGCTCATCCAAGGCGGAACATAGCTAAAAATTGCTTTGTTTAGGTATCGTCGCCAGTGGGTGGTTGGGTCTTGATGAGACTTTCAAACGCCTGCCCACTGGCAACCAGACAGGTCAAGCCGGATGGCATTGTGACGGTGATCGTCCAAGAGCCGGTAGTGCTGGACGCAAAAACCTCAATAATCGCGTTATTAGCGCCTAAGCCCTGAGATTGTTGAACTTCACCATAACTCTTGGCAAGGCGAGTTAAAACAGCGTCTCGGGGTGCACAATTCTGTGGTCTGCGAACGGTTTGTGCGTCCGCCTCAGAAATACCGTTCCAAAACAAGCTTACTCCGATAAGGAGTAGGGAGAGAATGAGTTTCATTGCTATGCCTTTCGCAATCAGATCTGCCGGTAAGGGCTGAATGCGCCGAACAAAGACGGTAACAAAGCCCGAAGAGGTAGGGTTTAAACTGCTGTGAGGTGTTTTCGAAATTTTTCAGGCGTTTGTGCAGCAGCGCTAGTGGCATCATATTGATACACAAGGTTGAAAGTTACGTTAACGCGACGCACTTTAAGGGATTTCCGCGAGGTTCGACCTATCAGAATAGGGACCAGCACGTTTGATTTTGATGCGTGATGGCCTGAGAGCGATGGGCGCACCCACATAATAACTGTGGCCTCTCAGATGATTATTTGGGTGAATATATGAAGTCAGTAGGCGATAGTTTACGCTGTTCTGTATAGCCGTGAGCTTCCAGAATTGAACGCGTTGCCTCGACATTCTCCTCTCCGTGCTGAACCGTTAGCTCCACCCAAATTGTGGGGCGATCTTTTGAAAGGATCCGCTCTGCGCCGGCAAGCACCGATGCCTCAAAGCCCTCCACATCCAGCTTCAAAAACCCAACGGGGCCGTATGAGGCGGTCAATTCATCCAATGTCACCATCTCAATTGGACCGTCAGTACTGGTTTTCAGCTTTGTTGCACCGTGATTTAAAGATTCAAAATGCGCGACCTCGCCACGGCCTGAAGTGCTGCCAAGCATGACGTTGAAGGCGTTTCCAGTGGTCAAACCGTTCAATTCGAGGTTCTGTTGCAAAGTACTGTAGACATGTGCTTGAGGTTCACAGGACAAAACTGTCTGTGCACCTAAGATGCGCCCAAAATAAACTGAGTGATTGCCAATATTGGCGCCGATATCACAAACGACCGTATCGGGCTTGATCAATCCCATTTTTGCGACCTGTGAGAGCAGAGCGGCTTCGAAAAAGTGATTTGTCTGGAGGATAACTCTTTGAATGAAATCACATTGCGCATCGGGCAGTGACATGCGGATGGTGTTACCATTGACGTTGAAACTTAAAATCCGTTGATCCGAAAGCGTATTCACCCGCTGCGCCAGAAGGCTCAGTTGTAGCAGCTGGATCACTTGGTCTAATTTTTTTGCAATATCGGTATTCATAGAACCTTCTTTCAAAATAAACTTAAAAATAACTAAAGTGGGTATCAAATTTAGCGCATAGCGTGGATGGGAATGTGTTTGACCACAATCAAAAATTGCTGCAGAACATAATTTCTGCGCCGCAGCAAGAACACCCTTGAACTTTTCGCTAAATAATGTCCCTTATGGCGCAATAATCTTGCGAAAGGCGTCACATGTCCGAAGATACCCGCCCCTACCGTTCGGTTTTATACATACCCGGATCAAAGCAACGCGCGCTAGACAAGGCGCGATCACTGCCGGTGGATGCGATTATTCTAGACCTTGAGGATGCGGTCGCACCCGAGGCAAAGCCTGCAGCGCGCAAGACCCTAGCCACGGCGCTGGGCGAGGGTGGCTATGGCAATCGGGTTCAGATTGTGCGGATCAACGGGTTAGAGACCCCCTGGTGGCAAGACGACATCGCCGCGTTGGCCGATAGTGATCTAGATGCGATCTTGTTGCCTAAAGTGAACAGCCCCGAAGATATACAGCGCCTTGTTGATGCCTTGGCATCTCCTGTCTCGGTTTGGGCCATGTTGGAAACGCCCTTGGGTATTTTGAACGCGCAATCCATTGCGGCGCATCCGCGCACGGCTGGTTTTGTAGTGGGGACCAACGATCTGGCCAAAGAACTGAATTGCCGCTTTCGTGCCGATCGGTTGCCGTTGCTGACGGCATTGCAAACTGTACTTTTGGCTGCCCGGGCCGAGGGGGTGATTGCGATTGATGGGGTCTATAATCAATTCAAAGACGTCGCGGGTTTGCAGTTTGAGTGCGAGCAGGGCCGCGATCTTGGTTTTGACGGTAAGTCATTAATCCACCCCGACCAGATCGATTTGGCCAATCAGGTATTTGCGCCATCGGTTTCTGAAATCGCGCTTGCACAACGACAGATTGAGGCGTTTAAACAGGCCTTTGATGCCGGTCAAGGCGTTGCGGTGGTCGATGGTACGATCGTGGAAAACCTGCATGTGGAAACCGCACAGCGCCTTTTGGATCAGGCGCAGGTCATTGCGGAACAGGCCGCAATAGAGCAAGCTGGAACGTGATAGACACAGGCCTAAGACGATCGCGTGGGCGTTGTATAAGGAGAGGGCGATGAAATTGTATCGGTTCCTGTCAGAAGAAGATACCTCCGTTTTTTGTCACAAAGTCTCGCAGGCCCTCAATGATGGGTGGGAGCTATACGGCAGCCCGACCCAAACCTTTGATCTCCCCAGTAATACAATGCGCTGTGGGCAGGCGGTTATAAAAGAGGTTCCGGGAAGCTATCGTCGTGACCTAAAGCTGGGGGATCAGTAGTTGATAAAAACAAACCCCGGACGGTTTTTTGAGGACTACAGTATCGGCCAGGTGATCGTCCATGCGGTGCCGCGGACGGTGTCAGGAGGCGAGCGGGCCTTATACCATGCGCTGTATCCAGCACGGCACGCGCTTTATTCATCAGATGAATTTGCGCGCGCGTGTGGGTTGCCATCGGCACCTTTGGATGATCTTGCGGCGTTTCATCTGGTGTTTGGTAAAACAGTGCCCGATGTCTCTTTGAATGCCGTGGCCAATTTGGGCTATGCCGCTGGCCGCTGGCTGGGGCCGGTTTATGTTGGCGATACGTTGCGGTCTCAGTCTGAAGTCATCGGCTTGAAACAGAACTCTAATGGCAAAACAGGACTTGTCTATGTGCGCACTCAGGGCAAAAACCAGCACAATCAGATTGTTTTAGATTATGTGCGCTGGGTCATGGTACGCAAAAGAAACCACGATGCAGAGGCACCGCAGACCCTGATACCGCAGTTGGATGCGGTGTTATCGCCCTCGCAATTGCAGGTGCCGCAGGGTTTGGATTTCAGCCACTATGATTTTGTCCAAGCCGGTGAACCGCATCGCTGGGGCGATTATCAAATTGGTGAAAAGATAGACCATATTGATGGTGTTACGATCGAAGACGGAGAACATATGATGGCGACGAGGCTTTGGCAAAACACCGCCAAAGTTCATTTTGACGCCACAGCGCGCCCAGATGGCAAACGTCTTATTTATGGCGGTCATGTGATGTCACTGGCACGGGCCCTGTCGTTCAACGGTCTGGCGAATGCGCAGATGATCGTGGGGCTCAATGCAGGCGCGCATGCTCACCCGTGTTTTGGGGGGGATACGGTGCGCGCATGGTCTGAGGTGCTGGACAAAGCCGAAATTGCAGCACCAGGAATAGGAGCTTTGCGATTGCGACTGGTGGCTACGAAAAGCCCTACGCCGTTTGAATTGCGCGGGCAGGACGGTAAATATCACGCTGATACCTTGCTCGATCTTGATTATTGGGCTTTAATCCCAACATGAATCCCAATTTTGCAGCAACCGAGGCAGCCTTTCAGCGTATTTTGCCATTTTGTCGAATTTATTGTGATCACAACTTGTTGTAAAAATCAAAAGCGACACTTTATTTTTCTGGGGGGTATTTTTCGATGAGCTCAACAGAAGGGTTATTTTTCTTTTTGTCCCGTCATTTTTATAATTTCTTATTATTTTTATAAGAAATAAGTTTTATGGCAAATAAGCGCGAGATAGTAAAAATTTGTGATCACGCCANTATTGAGTGTGATCACAATCTAAATTTATTTCAGATTTTTGACTTAAAAATACGATTATTTTTGGGATGACCGTGACTCGGGTGAAAATTCCGCTAGAAGACTACTGAGGAAATTCAAGGACTTTCGAATGGCTGAGACTAAAAAGCCCGCGCGACCACTATCGCCACACTTAACGATTTACCGCCCGCAGTTGACGTCTATTTCGTCGATACTGACGCGGATTACCGGCAACGCCTTGCTGGTGGGTGCTTTGCTTGTGGTCTGGTGGTTTGTTGCTGCGGCAACCTCTCCCGAGTATTTCGCCTTCGCAGACGCCGTTATCACCAGTTGGTTGGGAGATTTGATAATGTTTGGATCGCTCTGGGCGGTTTGGTATCATACCCTGGCCGGCGTCCGGCATTTGATCTGGGACAATGCGATTGGGTTGGAGTTGGCAACGGCTCATAAATTGGGTTGGGCTGTGGTCTATGGCTCGTTTGGCCTGACTGCGGTCAGCGCGCTCATCATCTTGGCTTTGTGAAAGGAAACTGATGCGTTATTTAACTGATCGCAAACGCGTTGACGGGCTGGGTTCTGCTAAAACCGGTACGGCACATTTTTGGGCGATGAAGACCAGTTCCGTCGCGCTTTTACTGTTGATCCCCCTGTTTGTGTTTATGTTTGGGGCCATGCTTGGCAAGCCCCATGATCAGGTCGTGGCATTTTTCAGCCGCCCGCTTCCCGCGATTGTGGTGGCATTGACCCTGATTGTCGGCTTTGAACATTTTAAGTCAGGTGTTCACGTGCTGATTGAAGACTATGTTCACGGGATGGCACAGAAAATCTGGATTATTGCAATGACCTGCCTATCTTATGCTGCAATGGCGGTCGGTCTGTTCGCTATCGCTAAAATCGCCCTTTAGGATCGGAGCAAAAACATGGCTGCTTACGAATATGAAACACACGAATATGACGTCGTTATCGTCGGTGCCGGTGGCGCCGGTCTGCGTGCGACGCTTGGTATGGCCGAACAAGGTTTGCGCACAGCTTGCGTGACCAAGGTTTTTCCAACCCGCTCACACACCGTGGCCGCACAGGGTGGTATTGCCGCTTCCTTGTCGAACATGGGCCCTGATAACTGGCAGTGGCATTTGTATGATACGGTCAAAGGCTCTGACTGGCTGGGTGATACCGATGCGATGGAATATCTTGCACGCGAGGCGCCCAAAGCGGTCTATGAATTAGAACATTATGGCGTGCCGTTTTCGCGCACTGAAGATGGGAAAATCTACCAAAGGCCCTTTGGTGGACACACCACAGAATTTGGTGAAGGTCCGCCGGTNCAGCGCACTTGTGCTGCTGCAGACCGGACCGGACACGCAATTTTGCACACGCTTTATGGGCAGTCCCTGAAAAACAATGCTGAATTTTATATCGAGTACTTTGCCATCGATCTGGTAATGTCGGATGATGGGGTTTGTCAGGGTGTCATGTGCTGGAAACTGGATGACGGCACGCTGCACCTGTTTGCGGCAAAAATGGTGGTTTTGGCAACTGGTGGCTGTGGTCGGGCTTATTTTTCTGCAACCTCAGCGCATACCTGCACCGGCGATGGTGGCGGTATGGCGGCGCGCGTCGGTTTGCCGTTACAAGATATGGAGTTTGTGCAATTTCACCCGACCGGTATCTACGGTGCTGGGTGTTTGATTACAGAAGGCGCGCGCGGTGAGGGCGGGTATCTGACAAATTCCGAAGGCGAGCGGTTCATGGAACGCTACGCCCCAACCTATAAAGATCTGGCCAGCCGCGACGTTGTCTCGCGCTGTATGACCATGGAAATTCGCGAAGGGCGCGGAATTGGCGCTGAGGGGGATCATATCCATTTGAACCTCAGTCATTTGCCGCCTGAGGCCTTGGCCGAACGACTGCCGGGCATTTCTGAATCAGCCCGGGTGTTTGCTGGCGTTGATGTGACCAAAGAACCGATCCCAGTTTTGCCAACGGTACATTATAATATGGGCGGTATTCCAACCAATTATTGGGGCGAAGTTCTGGCCCCAACCAAAGATAATCCGGACGGAATTTCCCCCGGCCTGATGGCGGTGGGTGAGGCGGGATGCGCCTCAGTGCACGGTGCAAACCGGTTGGGATCGAACTCGCTGATTGATTTGGTGGTCTTTGGCCGCGCTGCAGCCATTCGCGCCGCGGAGGTGGTGGATCCAAAAACCGCCGTTCCGACACCAAGTCAACGGGCCATCCAAGGTGTACTGTCGCGCTTTGACGGTATTCGATATGCCAAAGGCCATGTGCCAACAGCTGATCTGCGGCTTGAAATGCAAAAGACCATGCAGGCAGATGCTGCGGTTTTCCGCACCGATGCGACGCTTGAAGAAGGACGGGAGAAAATGGTTTCGGTCGCCGACAAACTGTCCGATTTGCAAGTGACGGATCGATCGCTGGTATGGAACTCGGATTTGATGGAAACGCTGGAGCTGGAAAACCTGATGCCGAACGCGGTGGCCACAATCACCGCTGCGGCTGCGCGCAAAGAAAGTCGAGGCGCGCATGCGCATGAGGATTATCCCGACCGCGACGATGTGAACTGGCGAAAGCATTCTTTGGTATGGTTCAAGGGCCAAGCCGCAAGCTTGGGCTACCGTGGCGTACATTTGAATCCGCTGACCAGTCATAATGAAGGTGGGATTGATCTGAAGAAAATCGCCCCGAAGGCCCGGGTTTATTAAGGACAGACGACGATGGTACAACTGACACTGCCCAAAAACAGCCGCATGACCACTGGCAAAACCTGGCCCAAGCCCGAGGGGGCGACCAATCTGCGTAAATTCAGCATTTATCGTTGGAACCCGGATGATGGAAAAAACCCGCGTTTGGATACGTACTTCGTTGATATGGACACCTGCGGCCCAATGATTCTCGACGGGTTGATCAAGATTAAAAATGAAATCGACCCTACGCTGACATTCCGCCGATCGTGTCGGGAAGGCATCTGTGGATCCTGTGCGATGAACATTGATGGTATTAATACCTTGGCCTGTTTGCACGGTATGGCCGAGGTGAAGGGCGATGTTAAAATTTATCCCTTGCCGCATATGGAGGTGATTAAGGATTTGATTCCGGATCTGACGCATTTTTATGCGCAGCACGCCTCGATCATGCCTTGGCTGGAGACCAAGACCAATCGGCCGGCCAAAGAATGGCGTCAATCGATTGATGACCGCAAGAAATTGGATGGGTTGTATGAATGTGTGATGTGCGCATCATGCTCTACCAGCTGCCCGTCTTATTGGTGGAATGGTGACCGCTATCTCGGGCCGGCAGCATTGCTGCACGCCTACCGCTGGATTATCGACAGCCGCGATGAATCTACTGGTCAGCGGTTGGACCAGCTGGAAGACCCGTTTAAGCTGTATCGCTGTCACACTATTATGAACTGCACTCAGACTTGTCCCAAGGGGCTTAATCCTGCAAAAGCCATTGCCGAAATTAAGAAAATGATGGTGGAACGCACTGTCTGAGGACGGAGATAACCCGGCCTCTGTACCTTTGGATGCAGAGCAAAGGCGCTCTGTTGCGCCGGTCATCTGCTATCCCACACAGGGCTTGCCACAGCCTGATATGGTACTGTACCGGCGGGTCGCGTCGGGCGCCACCAGAATTTCGCAAACCGTGGTGTCGCCGCGAGATGCGGCTTGTTTTCGGGTTGCTGCTGGTCAGATTTTCCGCATTTCCTCGCTTGAAGGATCGCAAGTTGGCGACCTTAATCTGTGGCAGGCCGATAACTTATTTGAACGGTTTTACTCTGGCAAAACCCGCGCCCTTCACGGGACCCATATCACCACCGGCCAGCGCATGTGGAGCAGTTTTCCTTATTTGCGCCCGATGGCGACAATCATTCATGACAGCCTGAACTGGTACGGGATCGATCGCTTTGGTGGCTCAGTGCATGATGTGATTGGCACGCGGTGCGACCCCTACACCAATGCGCTATTGTCGGGGGGGCAGTACCACCAGTGTTGCCATTCCAATCTCACGAGGGCCTTGGCGGCTGAAACGGGCATGTCGCTGTCGCAGGCCGAACCACATGTGCATGATGTTCTCAACGTGTTCATGTGCACTGGCTTTACCCGCGATACCGGCCAGTATTTCATGAAGGCCAGCCCTGTCCGGCCCGGCGATTATCTTGAATTTTTTGCTGAAGTCGATCTGTTGGGGGCGCTTAGCGCCTGTCCGGGGGGGGATTGTTCGGCAAAGCACTCTAGCGATGCTGCCAAGTGTCATCCGTTGCTGATCGAGGTGTTCGCCCCAATTGAAGGCCGGCTGACCGGCTGGGCGCCGCCTGAGCTGAATTCTTATGATCAAAGTCACTCTGGCGGAAACTCGTGAATTTGGGGCCTGCGTTTCAGATAACAACGAGCCGCATCCGAGGTCTTGTGTCCCTTGGATGCTTGCCAGTGGCCTAGTCATTTCATGTGGTGAAGGCTGTCATCCGTCTGGAAAGGCTGCCGCCAAGGCGATTTCGATCATATCGCCAAAACTCTGCTCGCGTTGATCTGCAGGTAAAGCATCGCCAGTGATCAAATGATCGCTGACGGTAAGAACTGCAAGCGCACGCACGCTGTGGCGCGCTGCCAAGTTGTAGAGTTCAGCGGCCTCCATTTCGACGGCAAGGATGCCATGGCGAGTCATTTGTTCGTTCAAATCTGGCCGTTCGTCATAGAACACATCTGATGAATAGATCCCACCGACATGAAGCGGACTTGTGGTTTTTTCTGCCGCAGCCACCGCTGCGCGTAGCAGCGACCAGTCGGCGCAAGGTGCAAAGTTCAACTCTTTAAAAATGCCTCTGGACGGTGTGGACAAGGTGCTAGCTGTCATCGCAATGATAATGTCACGCACGGCAATATTTTTTTGCATTGCGCCGCAAGAGCCGACCCGGATCAATGTCTTAGCGTCATAATCACGGATCAATTCGTTGACATAGATCGATAGCGACGGCATCCCCATGCCTGACCCTTGAATTGTCACCGGGTGCGTGTTCCATAACCCGGTAAATCCTAGCATACCGCGCACATTATTAATCTGGCGAACTTCCGAAAGAAACGTCTCGGCTGCCCATTTGGCGCGGTAAGGGTCACCCGGCAGCAGGACGGTTTCGGCGATATCTCCGGGGTTGGCACCGATATGAATTGTCATGATAAAAGTCCTATCTGTCTAACGGGTATACTTTATAAACGGGGTTAGGGTTGCCACACGATCATAGAGCTGTCGAGCGGTTTGATTGAAGTCTTGGGTCAGCCAATAGACCGCTGGTGTGCCATTGGCATCGGCAGCCTTATAAACCGCCTCGATCAGTGCGCGGCCCACGCCTTGTCCACGAGATTCAGGGACGGCATAGAGATCTTGCAGATAGCATACATCCTCACGCTTCCAGTTGTGTGGGTGATAGATATAATGCACCAGACCCACCGCACGGTTTTCTATCAAAGCCAGAAACGCGCTCTGGTTGGCGCGCTGTGGGGACAACAGCCGCTCAAAGGTGATATCATAGATATCTTCTGTCACGGCGCTATCGTAAAACTTTAGATAATCGTGCCACAGATACTGCCAATCGGGTCTGTCGCTCGCCTGTAAAGGCCGGATTGTGATTGCCATTTCTTCCCCGTCCTCAAAACGCCCTTCAGGTCTATGGATAAGACATACCCTGCCATGAGCGTCTGTGATAGGGGTAGCTGGGTTTGGGGCTGGCTTTCTGCCTAGGTAAAGGCCTCTGCACAATTGGTGTTTCCCTCACGCCGCCAAATTTTGTATCTTTTAGAAGATCACATTGGGCGCTTTATGAATATTTTCAGCTACGAGAGCGCGCGTCGAATTTGGGGATCAAAATGTCTTGCGCACAGTTGATGCGGTTCTGGATTGGTCTGCGATTTCAGTGTTGCTCAAGAACGGTTTGAAACGGTCAGGTTTCGGGCCCTAGGGTTACAAGGAGATTACCTTGTTCAAGTGCCTTTTGATTGGGCAGTGGCATAATCTTTCTGATCCTAAGTTGGAGGAATGCCTGCGAGTGCGGTTCGATTTCATGCTATTTGCAGGGCTTGATTTATATGGCAGCGTGCCTGACGACACCACGCATTGTCGATTTCGCAAGGCGTTGGTTAAGGCGCACGCTCACGATGCGCTGCTTGCCGAGGTCTGCCGTCAGATAGAACATCATGGGCTGAAAGTGAAAGAGGCAACTGCGGCCATTATTGACGCGACCTTGATCGAAAGCGCAGGTGGACCTGTCGCGCTTTAGTGCCGCCCCACGTGCTCGTTTAAGCCACCTTTCGTTCGAAAGCGACAGGGCTTTTCCAGCCCAATATTGAGTGCCGCCTTCGCGGATTGTAGAACCCATTGATGTATTCAAAGATTGCCATCTCAGCCTGTCGCCGCGTTTCCCATGAATGCCGCCAGATCAG
>JGI20154J14316_10003534_pt1 | contig 12534 bp, 15 predicted proteins | sample COG_04_FD_14316 | JGI IMG/M metagenome (IMG submission 14316) | reverse complement strand
CGTTTCTAAAACACAAAACGTTTCTAAAACACAAAACGTTTCTAAAAAAAAAGAACAATTTAATTAAAGATAAAACACCCATTTAATATTAAAATGGTGTTGTATATTTTATTACCGTTTGCATTGGTAACACCGCTAGTCGTATTAGTGTTATGTAGAACCAGAAATTCAAGTATTCATAGTGTACACGAAGATAGTGTACACGAAGATAGTGTCCCAAGTTTAATTACACCCGAAGAAGCTATGAGACGTAGACTACTTGAAGATTTCCCTGAAAATGAAGAAGAAATTGAAATTTAAATCAATCCATTAGGAATTGGTGTGCTAATACTTTCAACAAATGATTTGTATTCTTTGGGTGATGAATAGTACCACTGGAAATTCCCTTTTTTAACAAACTTTCTTTTTTTGTTAATTTTGTTATTTATGGGTACGAATTCATATAGATTCTTAAGACCATGTACTGCACCAATACCATGAGCTGTAAAACCACTTGCGTCGACGATGGCGTCGACTCTTTCTAGTTTAAACTTATTGGCTTTTGATTTAATAAACTTTTTAAAACTTTGACTTGAAATAACAACATCAGAAGTTAAGGGCCATTTATAAAACCTAAAAAATTCTAAGATATTTTGGATAGTTTTAAAATTATTATCAGGAATTGCATAATTGTTATTTCCTGCTAATATTTCTTCACTTACGTTAATGATATCGTCATTCTGTAATGCTGCACCAGCCATAACTAAGAATTCATCGTTAATTAATTCACTTACTTTAAAACGAACCGATGGCGAAGCAAATAGAATTACACTCTTATCCATTGCATCAACCAAACTTGTTTTGGGAAAACAATGTGTTATCCCATTTAATTTAATAGAAACAATATCCTTTGCTGCAAAATCTGAAAGGTCGTCCATACTATTCAAATAGTCAGTGTCATCATGACAACCATCCAATCCAACCAAACCATTGTCTGCATTAGCAAATTCGTCTATTTCGCTACGGACACTGACACTTCTACGCCTTGGAACACTACGCCTTGGAACACTACGACGTCTGACACTTCTACGGCGTCTTGGAACACTTCTACGCCTTGGAACACTACGACGTCTGACACTTCTACGGCGTCTTGGAACACTTCTACGCCTTGGAACACTACGACGTCTTACACTTCTACGGCGTCTTGGAACACTACGACGTCTGACGCTACGCCTTGGGGCATTTTGTTTTAATAACTTTCTCCCTACTGCACCACTTTTTTTAACCCACCTTCCTGTTGAATCATTGCATATATAATCAGGATTTCCTGCATTTTTTGAACTTGTTGAACATACCATTAATATTAAACAATATTTTTATTTAGGTTTTTTATTAATTACTACGAATAAACCAAAATGATCCGAAGGAAATATACCATTCGTGGGAACATTACCCACTAATTCAACTTTTTCTATTAAACCTACACCATTTGGTTGATATTCAGATACAAATATGTAATCAAATCTTTCATTTGAATCGTACATATTGATATTTGTATTTGTATTTTTTGAAGACCATGTATAACCGGGTTTATCTGGATGTTTAAATTCCCATGAATCTATAAAATGGGTACTTATTCCATTTACGGGAAACATCCCTTTCAAAAATAGAATAGATGCTTCTAGTGGTTTAGCATTAAAATCACCACACAATACTACTCCTGCTGGTTTTGATTTTTTAACTCTATCTTTAATAGTTTTAGAAATAACAACAGATTGAAGTAATCTTGTTTCTGCATGATCACTTCTGTGGTTTAAATGAGTATTGCCAATTAAATATTTACCAACTCCATCAACAGATACTAACCCAGACATAAATCCTCTTGGCATGGAATTCTCTATATTGTAATGATAAGGTAAATAAACTTCTTCTGGTTTATGTATTGGGGTTTTAGATATCATTGCATTCCCATAATCATATGAATGGTCTAACCAAAAATATATAGTTTTTTGAAATATTCTGTGTTTATATTCACTCGTTTCTACGGGTCCAAAAATATCACTTAACATATCCAAAACATCTTTTTTCATCAAAACTTCTTGAAAACATATTACGTCGGGATCTAATTTTTTAATAATGTTTTGAATAATAGGTATTCTTTTTGACCATGGTGCATTCCCTTTATTAAGATCTTTCCAACCACTTCCGGAATTAGTAAACCATAAATTCATACTCATAATTTTAAAATTTTTGGATTCTTTTGCCATCCTTCTTATAATATAAAATATTTTATTAATAAGATATTTATTGACTATAAGTCTTGGAAAGAGATCAAAGCTTTAATTATTATAAAATTTAAGCCTGGCTTCTCTAACCCTATCTTTCTTTTCAGACTCAGACTCTTCTATTTCTTCTTCGGATGCTTCTTCTTCGGACGCTTCTTCTTTAGACGCTTCTTCTTTAGACGCTTCTTCTTTAGACGCTTCGCTTTCACGCATTTTAATAATATCTTTGGCCAACCCAAGTACATATTCTATTGTTGGATAGGTTCCGCCATTTTCCAAATACTCTTTATTAAGTCGAGCCATAATTCCTACAAATTCACAAACAACTTCTCCATCCTGGGTGTTTAGGGTTTCCCATACATAATTACAAAATATAATTTGGTTATAATCTTCCATGGTTCTTTTAACCTTTTAAGATTTAAACAAGTTTTATTTTTAAATACGTTACATAACAGCAGCTCCTGTGTAGTTCCCGCCCGGGGATTCTGGAAAATTAGTATATTTGGAAACTAAATATAACATAACCATAACTACACCCCATTTTATAAATTCACGAACCCAATCTCCGAATCTCAAAACCAATTTTTGATTTCTTGGCATTACATCTTCTCCATCTCTAACAGTTACGTCCATAAAACTAAATTTGTCACAAGGTAATACAAAATCAAGTAGTGGATCTATTATGTCAACTTTAAATGATGATATAAATTGAAATGTTATTACTGACCCAATAACTGTGATTGTGAGCCATTTTTCAGCAAGGATTAATCTAACAACATTTGCATATCTACCATTGTCTATACTTCCCATTTTACTTATACAACACTTATATTAAAAATTTAAGATAATTACGAAATACTTGGACTTGTCGGATTTTAATTCCAACATTTCATAACTATCGTTTTTACAAAATTCTATTATTGAATTATTTTCTGGAATATGGTAAGTGTCATCATCTATGTTTCGGAATACCCACCCATCTTCAAATTCTAAATCTAATTCTGGAAACAGGTACCAAATAGACTTGATTTCTTTTAAATTATTATTGAAATTATGCATAAATTCCATTTTCCCCTCATTTATTTTATGACCCGGTTTTGCTTTTACGTAATATATTAAATGATCGTTGGGAATATCTAAATGTTTGTTTATTTTCATAGAAAAATCTTTACTTTTAAAAACGGTATAGTCAATGTCTTTAGCATTATTTGCAAAGCAAATTGTTCCACATCTTATAATATTAGTCTTTTTGAGATTATAGTCTTTAATATCACCTAATTCGAATGGTGGGTTTTTAAAAACATTATTATATTTTCTACCTACTTTATCTTCTATTTTTATATTCGTTTTTTCTATTATTTCTACATCTATATCTTCTATCTGTTCATACCAAGGATTGACCTGTTCAATAACATTGTTGTTTATCAATACTGGCAAAGAATGTGTAATAACTATTGCTAATATAAGTATTATTATTAACCAAATTTCGTATTTATTACTCATTTATTATTAATAAACAATTTTTGAAATAATTGTAAACGAAATGACCCAAGATCACGCGTCCGCAATTATTTCAAAAATTCTAAATAGGTGTTAAAGGAATAATGACAGTAAAATCAGAGTTTATTCAAAAATTATTTAATGACGTCCATAAGGACTATGTTAATTATTATAAAGATTTTTCAAAAATGATGAAGCGTGTATTTAAAGAGGACCTAAGTGATTCAGAAGCAGATGATATTGTTGATTGGGCTATACAGTATAAAAACAATTTGGAAAATGCAAAATCAGTACTAGAAGATTTGGAAGATCAAATAAAAGCTAAAAAATTGGAATTAACCGAACACAGAATTAGAGAAATTGAAATGCAAAAAGAAGTCCAAAACGTTATTATGCCTTATGCAATTGTTTATTGGATGGGGTTAAGCTTTGCAAGCGAGATTCCTCGAGGTTGAGTTCGGTACGAACTTTAAGCTTTGCAAGCCAACCTCCTCGAGGTTGAGTTCGGTACGAACTTTAAGCTTTGCAAGCCAACCTCCTCGAGGTTGAGTTCGGTACGAACTTTAGTATCCAATTTTTTGACTGAACTCAATAACCCATTTATTGTCATCTACCTTTGAAGGACCACGAACAAAATATCCAACCGGGTTGTAATACTCAATCAACCCTCTTTTAAACTTAGGGTTACTAAGAAATCTACTTTTCATAAATCGTACATGATAACTAGAATCCTTATTAATCGGGTCATTTTCGGGGTCCGTGGTAATTTCATAATTATAAATATCATTGTTTTCCAAACAATCCTGGAGATCACTAATTGGGATTTTACAATCCTCTAGAAAATTATCAAATGCTTTCTTAAATTCGGTTCTATATTCGTTGTTTCCATCTTCTCCTTCAGAACGCTTTCTGCGAGGACGAATATTCGTGTAATAAACCCAATCAGATCCCATTGTTTTAGTTCTTCTATGTAATTATATAACACATTAAATACTTAAATTGATTTGTAAATTATCCAAATAATGAAATAATTCCTGGAGTTAACATTATCCCAACAACAGTTACCCCTAATGCAATATTTTTAGGTGTATATTTTGATATACTTAAGTTTTTATTAATAAATTTGGTGGGATCAGCAGCACTAGAACCAGCAACAACAAATGTACAAACAGCACAAAGAACTAAAAATACAATAACACCAATTGTACCATTGTCGTACTGATCCTTTATTGTAGGTATGTCGTTAGTTTCTACTACACTTTCTACACACCTTCCATTAATACTTTTACTTGTTGGTGGGCAATCTACAACATCATTCTTAATTTCATCCTTTAATACTGCATCCAACCATCCTCCGTAATAACTCGCCACAATTAATACAAACAAAATCAAAACCATTACCAACTTTCCTCCTGGAGAAGTAACACCCTGTTCTGGTGTAGATCTGGGTGTCCATATCATATAAACCATACCAGCAATGACAGTTGATATAAGTATAACCGGTGTTGGGATTAAAGCCGAACGTTCATGAAATGTGTCAACTGCTGGATAAGCCCATTCTAATCTGGTTGCATTAGAGTATGCTAAAAATGTTGTAACAGCAACTACAACCATACCAAATATATCAGCCAAAGATTGATTGACACCTGCCTTACGTGTTAATCCCCAAACTATACCATCGGTTAACATCAAACTTATAAAAATATCCAACATAGAAACAATGAAAAATCTAGGTGTTTTGTCAGTTAACAAAGAACCAAATGAATATTTCAAAGAACTTGCTAATGTTTTAAAACTTAATTCTGAGTTTCCGTCTATCCCCTTAAGTAACACACTAACCCCACTTTCTGTAGCAATTGAATTATCTAACAAAAACCCAACTAAACCAAGACATATAATACTAACTAATGCTTGGTATGTCGAAGAATCACTCTTCATCCCAACTAACATAATAACCGAAACTGCCATTGAAATAAATGATGTCAGCAAAGATGCTACTATACCTCTATTATTCTGTCTTAAATTTATTTCTTCTACTGAGGCTGGTTCTACAGTCCAGATGTTTTCATCCATTAAATATGTAATAATGATACTAAGGGAACCGATGCCTAATATTATTATTACTATCATCATAATTTTATCAGATTTAGAATAAGTAGCCCAATTCGTCAAATCAGATGCAATTTTTGCGGTTGCTATTCCCGTACCCATTTTATTAATCAACAAATATTTTTAATTTTGTTAATCGTCTAAATTATTTTTTAAGCAGATGTGATTCATCTACTGGCTGGTAATGTACAAACATGTTTACGTAGTAATCACCATTGAGTGGTTGTTCTCTTGAATGGGGTAAACTAGCAGATTCGTAAAGTACCAGTTCCCCTGGTTTCATAAAAACAGATTCACGTTCTCCTTGACGATTAATAACAACCAAAGGCCAATCAGAATCCATACCTTCTCTGTATATGTGAAGAATTCCTGAAATTACGTGAGTAGCTTCGGTATCTACGTGCATCCTCAAGCTACTACCTCTTCTGTATTCCCTAGGACCATAGGCTGATGTTGGTTTTAATTTCAACCCAGACCATTTCTCCATAATAGGTTTCAATTGGTCGTGAATCCATTGTCTTTTCTCCCCAGGAATCTTTAACAAATAGGGTGGCAAGCCACTACTCGTTCTTCTGAATATATTATTTGATTTTTCGGGTGTTCTGTCAACAGTTAGAGCAACGGATTCCAAATATTTTTGAACTTCTGGAGGTGTTTGAATTTTATCGAATCCTTTGGGTGTATAAGTTTTAACTCTTTTTGCTTGTTCGTTAGTTTGTTTAATAAGACTTAACACTTCTGGATGGGATTCGGGAATATCTTCGTACCATTTTGGATGATTAGGGCGGTCTACATTTAAAATTGATGTTTTATTTGATTTAAAAACATCAGCAAAAGTTTCAGAGCAATAACACCCACCTATAATACTTATAAGTAACAAAATTCCCAAAATTATTAAGACGCTTTGCGTATTTATTTCATTCATCGTTTGTTAATTATAAATATAATTATTTCTTCAATATTCCGTTCTCTTAATCATAAGAAACTAAGGATCTTAATAAATCTTTATTTCTTTTTTCTTCCAGAGAATCTAACTCTTTCTGTCTATTCCTCTGTTTTCTTTTTTCTCTGTTTATATTAGCTTGTTCCATCACAACAGATTCTTCCCATGAAATATAAATTGATATTTGAGTTAATCTTATAACAGCAAATCCTTCATCCTTTAATTTTTTTTCCAAATAATCTGCTATATCTCCTAAATTAATATGAGGTAACCCATAAATAATATAAGGGACTTGGTATTGACAACTAGTTTGATTAAATTTAGTAAAATGATTAATTCTAATTTTAACTTTCTCGTAAATATCTTTAAAAACCTGATTCCTTCGAACCTTTCGTTGTTTCTGTATAGCCATAATATTACTTAACGACATTCTTTAACAGTATAAGATTATTTTAAATTACTGTGAAATCCGAATTACTGTGTAATTTACCATTTTTTACCAAATGCTGACACTAATGGTGATACCGCTGGTGATACCGCTGGTGATACCGATAATGTTGTAACACCCGCTTGTCTTATCATAGGTGCAGGTTTTGCAGCCGCTACAGCTACAGCTGCTGCTACTTTCTTACACGTTCCGTAATTTAGATAATTAAAGTTTAATCCATATACCAATGTTATCATCAATGCACCTACACACAATAATATCTGAACTACTAAATCAGAACCGTCTCTAGTTTCTACATCTGTTTCTCCTCTACCCATGATTGACAACACTCCACCAGTAGTTAGTAATATTAATCCAACAGGTAGTCCAACCTTGTTTACAACATTTTGAAAAGTTTCCATTACAATAAAGTAATATATTAATTAAGTAGAATTTGTAAAAATTAATATATTAGTTTATTGTAATGATTTCTAAAGAAGTGTTAAGAAAATGGAATATAGGTATGAGTGTTATTCAAGCTGCTGTTGGTGGTTCTCTTTTATATTTATACAATGATAAAGGATTGTTAGATACACCAACACAACTTACAGGAACGGGTGTTGTAAAAGCCCCTACTAGTTCGGGTGAATTTAGCCTTGATTGGGTTCAAAATGAAGGAAGTCAGGTATACATAGCTAGAGAAGTCATAATATTCTTTTTCGTAACTTCTTTCTTTCATGGATTATATGCCGTTATGGGAGAAAGTTATGACAAATTAATTAAAAACGGAAACAACAGTCTAAGATGGGTTGAATATTCTATTTCAGCTACTTTTATGATAAGAATTATAGCACTCCAGTCTGGAATAAGAGATCAAAATACATTAACTCTTATTACTTCTAGTACTATCGGTATTATGTTACAAGGTCAGATTGTAGAGGCTGCTTTAGCTAATAACAAAGGTAAATTGACAAGTGAACAAAAATCTGTAGTAATGACATCTACTCTTATTGGATGGGTATTAATGATAGCTAATTTTTGGGTTATTATTAAACAATATATGGGTTTGAATGATGACATTGATGCACTAGGTTGCCCTGGGGTTGAAATACCAGATTTTGTTCTTTATATTATTATAACACAATTAATATTTTATAGTACTTTTGGATTGATACAGATTTACCAAATTTATCAGAGAATTAATGGGAAAAAAGTTGATTATTCAAATATAGAAAGAATGTATTTAATAGACAGTTTAATGAGTAAGGTAACTTTGGGTGGTATTTTGGGATATGCTGTAACAGGAGCAGACCAAGGTGCATATTCACCATTCACCTGTTAACCAAAGTTGATTGTGAATTGTTGCGGTTTTGATCTTTTAATAAAAAATTAGTAATGTATAAACCAGTAAAATGAGGAATTCTATTGTATATTTGGAATTCCCAGTAGGATTCAAAGATAGTATGTTAAGATATATTGTAACATTAGTTGTGTTAGTTATAATATCTTATGCAACCAATTACAAAATGTATTTGATTAGTAATAGTTTGCTCGCAATTCTACTAACGTTAATAGATACAGATAGAGCAGATTATACAATATTGTATTCGAGTATAATTGGGTTGGGTGTTTTTGGGTATTATAATTTTAGGACGTATAGTCCAAAATACTCCGAACCATACAAATACACGGGATATGGAATTTTAATATCTGTTATGGCAGGAATGGCGTCTCATTTTGTGGCTGAACATTGGAAAGCAATCTGAGATTGCGACGCGGAGCTTTAATAGAAATTTAATATATTTTGTAACATTAAATGGTGTCCTTTAGAGCATTAGGTGACAAAACCAAAAAATTACAAAATGTTTCAAAGTATTATATAATTCCGTTAATATGTTCGGTAGTATGGGGTATTTTGTTGATATTAAATCTTACAGAACCTGAAAATAGCAAGGAACCATTCGACGACCCTAAATTAGTTGTTTCTACTATATTTGGTGGAATTACTTTAGTATCAGGATTATATTTAGCAAATAAAAACAACCAACTTGAAAACACAAGTCCTAAGTTTTTGAATAACAAATTAAAATAAAATTAAAATAGTTTGTATTGTTAGACATGCCAGCAGATAACATCTGGGTAAATGGTGGTGAAGTAAACACTACATTAAATTTAGAAATATGTAATAATTTTGGCATTGGTTCTCTTTGTAAAGACAAAGAAGCAGCCGATTTAACTTTTAAACCAAGACCATACCCTTCACCAAATCCAAATCATTATGCAGTCTTGGAAAAACCCGGAATCAACAGACATGTTATGCGTGGTTGTTTTAATTCTCAACCTGAAAATTCTAATTTTTATTCGGCCAAAGCTCCATGGGAAGCAGGATATATTGATGGTTATGTTCAATGTGACGATTATCAAGGAAGTTTTTGTGCTCATCCATCCCGCAAAGAAAAATGTTTTACAAAAGCTCCAGGTGGTTTGGCTGATTTTACACATCCTATGAATATTAAGGGAACTGATTTCTTAAGAAATGGATTCGTTATAGACAAATGTGAATGTAGTATGGTTGAAGAAGCATTAAAAGATTCAGATTATCCAGGGATTCTTTACGATACTGAAGAGAATGGTAATCATTTATATACTTGTTGGGCTAACAAACATTATAGAGCTAGGAGAGGAGGATTTTTGGGTACAGGAGATTATGACCAAAGTTGTTGTGAACCAGATAACAATCAAAAATGTATTCAGAAAGGTTATACTATAGGTACGATTAGTGAGAAAACTAAAGAAAATACTTACGGTAATGCTAGCGAGGATGACGACGAAAGTGGTTACCAAGATGAGATCTGTGATCAATTCGAATATAGAGGTTCCGATTGGACTGCATACCAACCTGGTGAATTATGGGATGGAAGAGATAAAGATTTTGGTCCATTTGATACTGTACCCACAAAATGTTATCATTGGTATAATCCACCATTAGATGAATTACCTGGTAATAAAAAAGATAAAAACAATTGTAGTCAATACCTCTTAAAATGGGCTCTCTCTTGCAAATGGTGTAAAGATAACAGACCAACAAATGACGCTTTAAAAAATTGCGAAAGAGGCACCAACAACTGTAACAGTCCTAGAAAATGTGGTGGTGGGTGTACAAAAACATTGGATGGTTTGTTAGATAACACTTGTGAATGGAAATTGGCAGAAGACGATTGTAAAATATGCAATTCGGATTTATGGGATGCTATTCCTGGTGGATGGGAAGCATTGGCTGACGAAGATCATCCCAAACATTTAATGGCTAAATTTGCTTTCTATCCCAAGGTTATTAAAGCGAAAACAACTAACGATGCAAGTTGTAAACAACCCAATGCTGTATTAGCAGAAGGAAAACCTATACTAACATTACCTAACAGTGACGAAGGAAACTATCTAAATAAGAACAGTACTACGTTTATGGGATTGGGTCCTTGGACAAACGATTACACCGATATTACTTTCTGGAATAAAGATACAGTAACAGAATATAGTTCTAATTCACCTGCTGGTTTAGTAGCGGGGTACAATACATCTTGTGGAGAAGAATCTTGGACTGGTAATGCTGATATCATAACTACCCAACATACTCTTGAATCTGTAAAATATTGTTTAGAAAAAAGTACAGAAGGGTTATGCAATTCAGTTACTGATTGTGATTGGAAAAACGACCAATGTGTACCCAATAGTGTTGAATATAGATTGAATTTATCTAATTATTGTTTAGAAAAAGGAACAGAAGAGGTATGTAATTCTGATTTCAAATGTAATTGGGATAACGATAAATGTTTACCCAATAGAGAAAATATGATTAAGATAGAAGGTTCGGAAAATTGGTCTATATGGTCTGATGCAGCAGTAGTTGGTGACCCGAATGGAGCAATACAAAATTTAGAATCTTGTACATTTAAAGAAGGTAAAACGGGTTTTAATTTTAATCCAAGATCCCATACTGTTTGTGCAAGAAATCACAATTTGACTGGTTATGGTGAATCAGATAAAGAAAATAGTTATCTAGCAAAACTTTGGTTGGAGGGTAAATGGGATATGACCCAGTATACAGGAATAACCGATAATATTATAGATGAGGGTATATCCGACGAAACCAAAAAAGAAAGAAAGATCGAAGCTGTAAGATGTTGTCTTGGATTATCTCCCAAATATAATTCAGAAACTAAAATTTACGAAGATCCAGTAGATTTATCTAAAGAACGTTTTAAATTATGTAGACCAGGATTTTCATGCCCAAGCAGCGATGCATGCAAAGATTTATTTCAAGATATGTTTGAAAACGAAAACAACGACATTAATTATTACCAATTTGGTGAAGCTTTTCCTGATGGATACAGGCTTGAAGGAAGTTCAGAATTGAGTGACGACATCATGGAAAACAAAAGTTATTATGCCAAAGCATATTGTGAAATGATGAGTGGTGGTACTGCTGATCTTTTTGGGAGATTACCAGTAGAAAAAGTAGATCCAGAAACAGATGAAATAGTTGGTTGTGGTCATGATCCAAGAGCAGAATTAAATTGTCGTAAAGCAATGTATAATTATTGCGTAGAACCAGTTGAAGTTAATCTCCAAGATCCAGATGGAGTTGGGGTAGGGGTAGACGTAACTAAAATTGGTTACCCATTAAGAGTATTTACAGACACATGCAAAGATTGGTGCAGCCAAATAAAACTAAGCGATTCTCTACCAGGTCAAAAAGGTGTATGTGATATGGCATTGGGTAAAACATGCCAACAACTCCAAGTTGATGGATGGATAGACCCCACGAATTGGGGTAACTCCAAATTATTAAAATTTGTCGACCCCGATGGAAACTGGATAGAAAACCCAGACCTAGAATCAAACAACCCAGAACCTGAAAGTTCAGAAGAATTAGATACAACAATATTCGGAAGTCATAAAAATCTTACTGCCAAAAGAATTAAAAATGTTTGTGGATGTTTCTTAATGGGTGCAGAATGTGGCAATGAAAATTGTTCAGTAAGTTATTGTGGTGCAGGAACGGATGGAAGTAAGGGTCCAGGGATGGTCAAGTTTGGAAAAACAAGTGAATACAAAGAAAGTGTTAGAGAAGGTTGTAGTAATGAATATCCATCCAACCCAAATGGGAATTATGTTAACGAGGTTGTTTGTGATATGAAAGCCGTTTATGATTATGACGGAATTAATTCAGAAGCTAGAGCATGGACATCCAACATAGATTCAAACGAATTCACATGTTTGGCAGGAGATAG
>JGI20154J14316_10003527_pt1 | contig 12559 bp, 12 predicted proteins | sample COG_04_FD_14316 | JGI IMG/M metagenome (IMG submission 14316) | reverse complement strand
GAAATAGTGGTAGTTTTTTTAAAAACCCAGTAATTTTATCAAAGCAATTTAAAAAACTACAAGATAAATATCCCAATATTCCGTTTTATAAAATAGCAGCAACAAATAAAAAAGATACTACTTTTTCTTATAAAATACCTGCAGGATGGTTAATAGAAACAGTTGGTTTTAAAGGAAAGCGTTTTGGAGACTGTGGGGTTCATGAAAAACAAGCGCTGGTCTTAGTTAATTATAATAATGCTAGTGGTGCAGATATTTATAAACTTGCTAAAAAAATTCAAAAAACTATTTTAGCTGCTTTTGAGATTACTTTAGACATTGAAGTAAATGTCATTGAATGAGTTAAATAATGAATGAATGAATGAATGAAAGAATTGGTTAATTAGTTATTGTTTTTTATGCATTGGAATTTCATTTCCTAAAATACGCTCTATAAAAACAAGTCTTTTTTTTGCATTTTTTTTTAGAATAAATTCCAAGCATTTATTTGTGCAAATTTTATAGATCCAAGTAGAAAGTTTTGAATTTCCTTTAAACTTTCCAATAGATTTATATACTTCTAAAAAAACTTCTTGAGCAATATCTTCAGCATCTTCTTTATTAGGCACAAATGAAATACAGGTATGAAAAACCTTTTGCTGATAATCATCTATAAGTAGACTAAAAGCTGCTTGGTTGCCTGATCTTAAATTTTCTATAAATTCTTCTTGATTGATCAAAAAAATAATGTGATTCGCATTCGGTTAAAGTATGAAAAACTTGCAATAACACAAGCTAATTCGGCTGTTTTTCTAGAAGAATGAGTATCTTTGTAACCTATAATAAAAGAATCAAATGAAACTTATTTTATTAACCATAGGACTGTTAGCATTAGGTGTAGCAGGAATCGCTATAAAAATTTGGGCAAAAAAAGATGGTGAATTTGCTGGAACTTGCGCTAGTCAAAACCCACTATTAAATAAAAATGGTGAAGCCTGTGGTTTTTGTGGCAAGACAGCAGATCAGTTTGAGGATTGTGCAGAACCAACTCATAATTAACTCCTAATGATCATTACTGTTTTATTCTACATTTTTGTAGCTGTTACAGTTATTCAACTTTGTTATTACATCTCTTTTATTCCATTTCTACTTCATAAAACTACTAAAAAACCTCTTAATGAGTGTCTTCCAATATCTGTTATTGTTTGTGCAAAAAATGAAGTTATTAATTTAAATAAACTCGTCCCATTACTTCTGGAGCAAGATTATAGCCACTATGAATTGGTCTTAATTAATGATGCTTCAAATGATGAAACATTAGAGGTAATGAAAAAATTTAAAGAAAATGATTCTAGAATTACAGTTGTAAATGTGCAAAATAACGAAGCTTTTTGGGGAAATAAAAAATATGCATTAACGCTTGGAATTAAGGCTGCCAGTCACGAGCAGTTGCTTTTTACAGATGCTGATTGTATTCCTGCTTCAAAAAATTGGATTCAAGAGATGAGTGTTCTTTTTTCTGAATCTAAATCTATTGTAATAGGCTATGGAGCCTATTTATCTAAAAAACATTCTTTTGTAAATCTACTAGTACGGTTTGAAACATTGCTTTCTGCTATTCAGTATTTTTCATATGCCAAATTAAATAGACCATATATGGCTGTTGGAAGAAATTTAGCCTATACAAAAAGTGAGTTTTTTAGAGTTAATGGTTTTATAAATCACATGCAAATTAGGTCTGGAGATGATGATTTATTTATTAGAGACGCAGCAACTTCATCAAATACAATAATTGCTTTAGCCCCTAATAGCTTTACGTTTTCTGAAGCTCCAACTAGTCTAAAAAAATGGTTTCGTCAAAAAAGAAGACATGTAACTACGGCTTCTCATTATACATATAAACATCAATTTTTCTTGGGCTTATTTTATAGTTCTAAACTCCTTTTTTTTCTATTAGCTCCCTTTCTATTGGTATGTAAGCCAGATGTTATAACAATTAGTACTGCAGTAAGTTATGTGGTTTTCACCTATTTAATTGTTGGTTTTTCTGCTAAAAAATTAAAAGAAACTAGCCTTCTTTATTTTTTGCCATTTTTAGAACTATTTTTAGTTCTATTTCAATTTGTTATATTTATAACCAACTCTATTTCAAAACCTACGCATTGGAAATAACAAAAGAAATATTGGCTACTTACATTCAGAAAGCAAAAGAGGGAAACCAAGGTTCTTTTAACTTTCTATTGCATCACTTTTGGTCTAATGTCTACAACTATCAGCTAAAGAGAACTCACAATGAAAATGACGCTGAAGATATTACCATTCAAACCTTTTCGAAAGCCTTTGACAAGATTAACACTTTTGATGAAAAATACCTGTTTAAGACCTGGTTAATTACCATTTCAAAAAACATACACATAGATCTTATTAGAAGAAATAAAAAATCTATCAATACAGCTACTAGTGAAGAACAAGAAGCTGAAGCGTACAAGATTGTTGACGACAATCCTACACCTGAAGACAAAATTATTACCGAACAAAACTTAGCCAAGCTGTTGCTAGATATTAAACAACTGAAACCAAAATACCAAGAGGTGATTCATTTGCGTTTTTTTAAAGAATTGAGTTATAAAGAAATTTCTCAAGAAATTAATGAACCGATGAACAATGTAAAAGTAAAATTATTACGTGCTAAAAAGCTATTGGCAGAGATTATAAAGAAATCTGAATGAAAAAAAACATCTTTAAATCTTTAGGTCCTGGATTACTTTTTGCAGGTGCAGCGGTTGGTGTTTCTCATTTGGTACAATCTACGAGAGCTGGTGCAGATTTTGGCTTTGGATTACTATGGGTATTACTTTTAGCTACTATTTTTAAATATCCTTTTTTTCAATTTGGCCCCAGATATGCAGCTGCTACAGGAGAAACATTATTAGATGGATATAAAAAATTAGGAAAAGTAGTTTTAGCTATTAGTTATGCTATTAGCTTTTTAACCATGTTTATCATTCAAGCTGCAGTGACAATAGTCACAGCTGGTTTGGCTATCAATATTTTTGGAGCTTTTGATTTATTTACTTGGTCTGTACTTATTACAATTAGCAGTATGATTATCTTGCTAGTAGGAAAATACAAATTGCTAGATGGTTTAATGAAATATGTAATTTTATTACTAACCATATGCACATTATTTGCCGTAACTGCTGCACTATTAAAAAACAATCAAGCTTTTAGTTTTGAGCAAGTGATTCCAAAAGGAACTATTGAAATTACCTTTTTAATTGCCTTTTTAGGTTGGATGCCAACATCTTTAGATATTTCTATTTGGCAATCTATTTGGTCTGTAGAAAAAGAGAAAATATCACATCAAAAAATAACGCCTAAACAAGCTATATTCGATTTTAACGTTGGCTATATTGGCACCATATTCTTAGCAGCCTGTTTTTTAATATTAGGAGCTTTGGTTATGCACAATTCTGAACAAAGTTTTTCTAATAAAGGAGGTGTTTTTGCTGGACAATTGATAGAGCTATATACCAAGAATTTAGGAAATTTTGCTTATGTATTTATTGCAATTGCAGCTTTAACCACCATGTTTAGCACCACTATTACTGCTTTAGATGCATCACCAAGAGCTATGTCTAAAGCCAATGAATTGTTGTTTCCTACAAAAATAAAATTGAACTACTGGTTTTGGATAGTAGTACTGAGTTTAGGAACCTTTATAATTCTAAAATACTTTAGTGATAATATGGGCTTGATGGTTAAAATAGGAACCATACTTTCTTTTTTAACAGCACCATTCTATGCTATTTTAAACTATATTTTAATTACTGGAAAACACACACCTAAAGAACATAGGCCTTCTATATATTTGAAAATCTTAAGTATCTGTGGAATTATTTTTTTAGTAGGATTTAGTGCTTGGTTCTTATTGAATTTATAATAGTTTTCTTCGTAACTTTGCATTATAAATTATCACAAAAAATGGCAAACGATACTGCTGTACTTCCTAAGCGAGTAAAAAAACCAGACTGGTTGCGTGTAAAATTACCTGTGGGTAAAAAATACACAGAACTAAGAGGCTTGGTAGATAAGTATAAATTAAATACTATTTGCACTAGCGGTAGCTGCCCTAACATGGGAGAGTGCTGGGGTGAAGGAACTGCTACCTTTATGATTTTAGGAAACATCTGTACCAGATCCTGTGGTTTTTGTGGTGTAAAAACCGGAAGACCCGAAACAGTAGAATGGGATGAGCCAGAAAAAGTAGCAAGATCAATAAAAATTATGAGCATTAAACATGCCGTAGTTACTTCCGTAGATAGAGATGATTTAAAAGATGGAGGGTCTATTATCTGGGCAGAAACTGTAGATGCCATTAGAAGAGCAAACCCTAATACAACTCTAGAAACATTGATTCCTGATTTTCAAGGAAAAACTTCACAAATAGATAGAATTATAGCAGTACACCCTGAGGTAGTTTCTCACAATATGGAAACAGTTCGTAGACTTACCCGAGAAGTTCGTATTCAAGCAAAATATGACAGAAGTTTAGGGGTTTTACAATACCTTAAAGAAAAAGGAATGAGAACTAAAACTGGCTTAATGTTAGGTCTTGGTGAAACAGAAGAAGAAGTGATTCAAACTATGAAAGATCTACAAGGAGTAGGCTTGGATGTTTTAACAATTGGACAATATTTACAACCTACAAAAAAACACTTACCTGTAAAAGAGTTTATTACGCCAGATCAGTTTAAAAAATACGAAACCTTAGGCCTAGAAATGGGCTTTATGTATGTAGAAAGTGGTGCCTTGGTTCGTTCTTCTTATAAAGCGCATAAGCACGCTAAATAAGTGAGTAAAACACTTTCAGAAATTTCTTTTTTTCTGAGAACAATAAATTGAAATTTTTTAAAATTTCTAGAATTACGTTAAAAAAATGTGAAAATGATATTTTTTAAGTGTAATAACACCATTTACTATTTTTTGGCACAATACTTGAAAAGTAATTAACCAAGCATTATTATTTGATTTTTTAAAAAATAATTTGATTAGTTTTAGTTTAAAAAAACCATCTCCTTTGGAGATGGTTTTTGAATTTTAAACTGTATTCTATTATTTTTTTACACCTTGTCTGCTGCTTGTAATTCTTTTGCTATAGCTGCAACATCGTCTAACACTCTAAGTAAATTACCACTCCATAATTGAGCAATTTGAGCTTCTGTATAGCCTCTTTTTACTAATTCTGCAGTAACATTTAAAGTTTCAGAAGCATCGTTCCATCCGTAGATTCCTCCTCCTCCATCAAAATCTGAACTTATTCCTACATGGTCTAAGCCCATTTTTTTTACTAAATAATCTATATGATCTACATAATCTGCAACATCTACTGGTTTAGGATCTTCATCAGACATCATAGAAGCTGCTTCTTCAGACATAGCTCTGTATGTTTTCATATAACGATCTCTTTCTGTGGCTTCTAGTTTTCTAATTTCATCCCAAGATTTCATTTCAAGACCTCTTTCTTTAGCTAAGGCTGTAACTTTTTCACTAAGTGCAGCTGCATGTGCTGAATGCTTTTCTGTACTCACATACGAACTAAATGCAACTGTTTGCACAACACCTCCGTTAGATTTCATCCATTCTAACTGCTCGTCATCTAAATTTCTACTATGGTTACACAGAGCTCTTGCAGATGAATGTGAAGCTATGATAGGAGCCTTAGACAAGGTAATCATGTCTTTTATAGATTGTTTAGACGGATGAGAAACATCTATCATAATACCCCATTTGTTCATTTCTTTAATCACTAGCTTACCTAGATCACTTACTCCTTTATCTACCCACAAACTATCTTTCTCTCCTGTATTAGAATCGCAAAACTGACTGTGGCCATTGTGAGATAAAGACATATATCTTGCACCTCTATCATAAAATTCTTTTACTCTAGAGATATCTGTTCCTAAAGGATAGGCGTTTTCTACTCCAATCATGGCAATCTTCTTTCCAGAAGCGTGTAATTCTTTTGCCTCTGCAGAACTCACTGCTAAACCTATTCTTTCTGGTGCAATTTCTTTGGTTAACCTATGAATTGCATCAAATTTACTAATGGCATTTTCATAGGCTTTGTCGTATCCTTCTGGTGTTAATGCTCCTTGTCCTGTATACACAATAAACCAAGCAACATCTAAACCACCAGCTTCCATTGTAGGCAGGTTTACTTGATTTCCTAGGTCTTCTGTATAATTTTTATCGGCAGTAAAATTAGTTACGCTAATATCTACATGAGTATCTAAGACCAATACTCGATCGTGAATTGCCTGAGCTTTTTCCAAAATTTCATCTGAATAATTCATAAGATTGTTTGTTGGTTCTTGTTTGTTATTGCAAGATGCAATCAACAATGCAAAAACGATGACTTTAAAAATTTTCATATTTTGTGATTTGATTATGATTATAAAGATAGTAATCTTACTTGATTCTTTGTTATTTCTTTATTTTTTTGATCTTCGACTGTTAATGTAAGTTAGATAAACCCTTGTTCTCGCATCCAATCATCATTAAACATTTTACCAACATACCTGCTTCCATGATCATGAAATAACACCACCACTACATCATCTTTTGTGAAATGTTCTTTTAATTGCAAGAGCCCTTTAATAGCAGCACCTGCAGAATTCCCTAAAAACATTCCCTCTTCTTTGGCGAGCCTTTGAGTGTATATGGCCGCATCTTTATCGGTTACTTTGGTAAAACCGTCTATTAAAGAAAAGTTTACATTAAGTGGTAAAATATCTTCTCCAATTCCTTCGGTAATGTATGGATAAATCTCTTTTTCATCAAATATTCCTGTTTCATGGTATTTTTTAAATACAGATCCGTAGGTATCTATTCCCCATATTTTAATAGCAGGATTCATCATTTTTAAATAGCTTCCAACTCCTGAAATGGTACCTCCTGTTCCTACTCCAACAACAAAATGGGTTATTTTACCTGCTGTTTGTTCCCAGATTTCTGGGCCTGTACTTTTAAAATGTGCTTTACAATTACTTGGATTGTCATACTGGTTTACATACCAAGAATTAGGCGTCTCTTTTCCTAATCTTTTAGATACCGAATAATAAGATGAAGGATCGTCTGGCTCTACATCTGTTGGACAAACTACCACCTCTGCTCCTACAGCTCTTAAAATATCTACTTTTTCTTTAGACTGCTTGTCTGCCATCACAAAAATACATTTATAGCCTTTTACTATGGCTGCCAATGCTAGTCCCATTCCTGTATTTCCAGAGGTTCCCTCAATAATAGTTCCACCGGGTTTTAAACGGCCGTCTGCCTCTGCATCTTCAATCATTTGCAAAGCCATTCTATCTTTTACAGAATTTCCAGGATTAAACGTTTCATATTTGGATAACACCAAACACGGCAACTCTTTTGTTAACTGATTTATCTTTATTAAAGGAGTATTCCCTATGGTTTCTAAAATATTATTAGCGTATTGCATTCTGTTCTAAATTATGCTGTAAAGGAACAAAATATTTAAGAGATAACCTTCAAGAGACTGGTGTTTTCACAAGAACATCATTAAGCAAATCGAATAGATTTGGAAGGTTGAATTTTTGTGATAATAACAGAAGGGATAATGAGCATTAAAAAACACAAAACCAAAGTACCTATGTTTACGAATACAACTGTTAAAAAATCAATACTTATAGGAACTTCAGAAACATAATATGTGGCAGGATCTAAGGTAATAAATCCTCCATATTTCTGTAAAAAAAGCAGTAGTAAGCCAATTAAATTTCCCCAAAACAACCCAACAAAAATTAAGTAAGAAGCGTTGTATAAAAAAATCTTTCGTATGCTCCAGTTAGAACTTCCCATGGCCTTCAAAATACCTACCATAGGAATGCGTTCTAAAATAAGAACTAACAAGGCAGTAATCATATTAATTCCAGCGACTAAAATCATGATAATAATGATAAACCAGGTATTGTTGTCAAAAAGCGCTATCCATTCAAATAATCCAGGATAATTAGAAGCAATTGTCGTAGCGTCTAAAGTTGCGTCAATTTCTTTGTAAATTTCAGTACCTTTCTGTTGCAGCTCATCAAAATTTTCTAAAATAACTTCAAAACCACCAACCTCATTTTCACTCCAACGATTCAATCGTTGAACCTGCCTAATATCACCAATCATCATATTTTTATCAAACTCTAAAAAACCAGTGTTGTAAATGCCTGTAATCACCAATTTTCTATTTGATGGTAATTTAGAAGCCTTGCTTTTAAAGAAGGTTACATTTATGGTGTCATTTAACTGCAATTGCAGTCTATTGATAATTGTTTTAGATAACAAAACATCTCTGGTTCTTTTTTGATTAAAATCTGGAATTCTTCCTGCAATTAAATACTCTTTAAAAAATGTCCAGTCATAATCTGTAGAAACCCCTTTAAAAACAATGCCCTCAAAATCGGTTTTTGTTCTAATCAAACCAACCTGATTGGCATAAACTTGAACGTTTTTAATTCCTTTGATGTTAGAAAATGTAGGGTAAAATTTCTGGTTTTTGCTAATAGGCATCACAGAAACATCAGAATTGTTAGCGTCGTATTTTGTGATTTGTATATGTCCTTTAAAACCAGACATTTTACTCCTAATTTTTTCGCGCAAACCCTCTCCAGTAGCAATAGCAATTAACATAATAATGACTCCTAATGAAATTGCTGCAATTGCAATTTTTATTATTGGAGACGATATACTACTTTTATGCTCTTTACCAGAGATAATACGTTTCGCTACAAATAATTCGTAATTCAATGCTATGATTTTAACTGCACGTAAAAGTACATATTTATTTATTCTTTTTGTGATTTGTACCGCAATCGTTTCCTGTGCTCAAGAAACTAAATCTTCCTATAAAATCCTTACTGGTGCAGACCAAACAAACTTATACATCTCAAAATTAAAAGGGAAAAGAATTGCTATTGTCGCAAACCAAACATCTGTTATTTCTAATGGATCCAACTATACTCACTTAGTAGACAGCTTGGTTTCTTTAAAATTAAATATTCAAAAGGTCTTTGCTCCAGAGCATGGTTTTAGAGGAAAAGCAGATGCTGGAGAATCTATAGCTGACGGAATAGACGCAAAAACAGGACTTCCTCTGATATCGCTTTATGGAAAAAACAAAAAACCTACAAAAGCTCAATTAAAAGATATTGATCTGGTGGTTTTTGATATTCAAGATGTTGGTGCTAGATTTTACACCTATATTTCTACTTTACACTACGTCATGGAGGCTTGTGCAGAACTTAAAATTCCTTTATTATTGCTAGACAGACCAAACCCAAACGGACATTATATAGATGGGCCAATTTTAGAACCAGCACATAAAAGTTTTGTAGGAATGCATCCTGTTCCTGTTGTTTATGGAATGACCATAGGTGAATACGGACTCATGATTAATGGAGAGAAATGGTTGGATAATGGGCTAAAAGCTTCTTTAACTGTTATTAAACTAAAAAATTATACGCATAGTTCTACCTATAACTTACCCATAAAACCTTCACCAAACTTACCTAATAAAAAGGCCATCAACCTCTACCCTAGTTTGTGCTTTTTTGAGGGCACTAATGTAAATGCTGGACGTGGAACCAACATGCAATTTCAAATTTATGGCTCTCCTTTTTTAAATACTAAAAGTAAATTCTCGTTTACACCAACTCCTAATGAAGGAGCAAAATACCCAAAACATGCTCATATGATTTCTTATGGAGAAGATTTAAGAGACGCTGAAAAATTAACTTCCTTAAACCTTTCTTGGCTAATTAAAGCAACAAAACAAAATAGAACTAAGAATTTTTTTAATACTTTTTTCACCAAATTAGCAGGAACTACAAAACTTCAAGCACAGCTAGAAGAAAAGGTTTCTGAAGCAGATATTAAAGCTTCATGGCAAGAGGGCTTAGAAAAATTTAAGATTGTTAGAAAAAAATATATAATCTACCAATAGGCTTTTTACAATTCGTTCAAATTTGTAGGTTTTTGATACTTCTGAAAAGGTTGTTTTAATAATTCTTTCAAAGAAGAATTTGTTTTTTCATCTGGAAAAGCATCTACACCATACACAATTTTTTCTCTGTCTAAATGCATATAAGTTCCCAACAAACGATCCCAAATAGAAAATATATTGCCATAATTGGCATCTGTATAAGGTAATAAATTATGATGGTGTACTTTGTGCATATCGGGAGATACGATGACATAGCTTAATAGTTTATCTACAGATCTTGGAATCTTAATATTGGCATGATTAAATTGTGTAAAAACCAAAGACATTGATTGATATATCATAACAATAGCAATAGGAGCACCAACTACCAATACACCAAACAATGTAAATCCAAAACGAATTACACTCTCTAGAGGATGATGTCTGTTAGCGGTTGTAGTATCTACTTTATGATCTGAATGATGGACCAAATGAATCATCCACAAAGGTTTAATCTTATGTTCTGTATAATGAGCTAAATAAGCACCAAAAAAATCTAATAAAACTACCCCCAATAAAATATACAACCATAGTGGCATTTCTGGCATCCAATTAATAATTCCAAAATTATTGATCTGTACCCAATCTGCTGTAAATAACAGCAAAAAAGCTAATGAAAAATTAATGATCACTGTGGTTGCTGTAAAAAATAAATTTGGAATGGCATGCTTCCATTTTTTGTAGTTAAAAAGAAACAAAGGCAATGCACCTTCTAAAAGCCAAAAAAAAGTAATACCGCCAACCAGTATCAAACTTCTATGTGAAGAAGGTATGGTTTCAAAATAATTGAATAAAGTTTCCAAAGTAGCTAAAAGTTTGCACTAAAATACAGAAAGTTTTTAACTTATACAGAGAGTGTCTTTAAAGCCAATAAAACTAATAACTTAACTTCGTTTTACTTTTTTATTATAGTGCAACGGAATTCGTTTTTTTAAGTTTTCTATAATAGTATGAGCTGCTGGGCAAACTTCTGTATTGGTAAGTGTTAAATCTGTAATCTGAATAAACTTCTTTCTATTGGTATGAGGGTATTCTGAACAAGCCTTTGGTCTAACATCATAGATAAAACAAGAATTATCAGTAGCATCAAAGAAAGAACATGGTGCTGTGCGTAAAACCATAAAATCATCTTGATCTCTTTCTAAATACTGATCTATGAAATTGCGTTCTTTCATCTTTAAATGCTTAGAAATACGCTGAATATCTTTTTCTATAAATATAGGACTGGTTGTTTTACAACAACAATTTCCACAAGACAAGCAATCTGTTTTTTTAAACTCATCTTCATGCAGCTCTTTCATCACAACATCTAAATTCTTAGGCGTTCTCTTCTTTAGCATTTTAAAGTACTTTCTAGTCTCAGGCAAGGTTTCCTTAGATAATTTTGGTAGTTGTTCTAAACGTTTTTCCATGCTAATAAAGTGAGTTTTTGACCTAGCTATAGCAAACACAATTGTCTACTAGAATTAGTATCTAGTGTTAAAGCTAAAGCATTGCAAAAGTACCAATAAAATCTGCGTAAACATCTATCAAAAAAACAAATAAAATATGTAATTTTGCACTTCAATTTAAGATACTCAATGAATATTCAAACCCTTTTAGAAGCTAAAGTAAAAGAAGGTTTTTTAACACTTTTTGAAACCATATTGCCTACGGTTGAATTTCAAGCAACACGCAAAGATTTTGAGGGTGATATTACCATTGTTGTATTTCCTATGTTGCGATATAAAAAAGGAAATCCCGCTCAAATTGGAGAAAGTTTAGGAGGGTATTTAGTTGAAAATATTCAAGAAGTTATTGCATATAATGTTGTAAAAGGTTTTTTAAACTTGGTGATAGCCGACAAGGTGTATCTTCAATCTTTTAATACTATACATGCTCAAGATCATTTTGGTTTTTCATCAAACTCAAAAGATGTTGTGATGGTAGAATATTCTTCTCCAAACACCAATAAGCCGCTGCATTTAGGCCATGTTAGAAACAACTTATTAGGATATTCTGTAGCAGAAATCTTAAAAGCTTCCGGAAATAAAGTATATAAAACACAAATCATTAATGATCGTGGAATTCATATTTGCAAGTCTATGTTGGCTTGGAAAAAATTTGGTAATTCAGAAACTCCTGTCTTAACAGGTATGAAAGGTGATAGCTTTGTTGGAAAATATTATGTAAAATTTAATGACGAGTATAAGAAAGAAATTAGCACTTTAATTGCTAATGGAATGTCTGAGGAAGATGCAAAAAAACAGGCACCTATTCTAATTGAAGCTCAGCAAATGTTGTTAAGGTGGGAAGCTGGAGAGCTTGAAACTGTTGCTCTTTGGAAAATGATGAATAGCTGGGTATATGAAGGTTTTAAAATTACCTATAAAAATTTAGGAGTAGATTTTGATACGTTGTATTACGAAAGCAATACTTATTTGCTTGGGAAAGATGTTATTGAAGACGGAATTACCCGCGGAGTATTCTTTAAAAAAGAAGATGGATCTGTATGGTGTGATTTAACAGATGAGGGGCTAGATGAAA
>JGI20154J14316_10003522_pt1 | contig 12573 bp, 12 predicted proteins | sample COG_04_FD_14316 | JGI IMG/M metagenome (IMG submission 14316) | reverse complement strand
ACCTTCGCCTATGTTTATGAAGCACTAGGCATAAAAAGTAATGAAGAAGACGGATTAAGAATCGATCCTTTAACACTATAATTAACCAATAGATGAGTCGCATACAAGATATTGAATTACAACTAGACCCCCTTCGCAACCAACTAAAATCACACCCACTATATAGTACACTTTCAAACCTAGAAGATGTCGCTGTGTTTATGGAAAAACATGTGTTTGCCGTTTGGGATTTTATGTCGTTACTAAAAGCACTCCAAAATCATTTGACGAATGTTCATGTTCCATGGACTCCAAAAGGAAAAGGCGCAACCGCTCGGTTTATCAATGAGATCGTGATGGCGGAAGAAAGTGACCTCAACGAACTGGGAGTGCCAATGAGCCACTACGAAATGTATTTGGATGCAATGGAGCAAGTCCAAGCAGATACGAGGGTCATAGGCTTGTTTGTGAATGCGATTGAAAACGGAGACTCCATTGAAACGGCGGCGAAACGAATTGATTTAGAAATACCTATTTTAGAATTTATACAATTCACTATGGAAGTGGTGAACTCTAACAAACCACACTGTATTGCATCGGCATTTACGTTTGGAAGAGAAGATGTCATTCCTGATATGTTTTTAGAAATTGTGAGCCAGTCGCAAACTCAAGATAATGACAAAACGTATGGTAAATTACTATACTATTTGAACCGTCATATCGAATTAGACGGGGATGAACACGGTCCTATTTCATTGAAGATGGTGGCTGAACTTTGTGGCGAAGACACCACTAAATGGGAAGAAGTTTTGGAGACTGCAAAAGACGCTTTAAAATTTCGTCTTAAATTGTGGGATCATATTACGGACTCTATTTTAAAACTTAATACATTAGAGATTCAAAACACTTAAATTTTGAAAACACTTTTTAAGTTTATTTTAAATTTAATACCACGGCCGTTGCTCATTAAACTGAGTTACGTCGCCCAGCCCTTTCTGGTTTTATTTTTAAAAGGAAGCTCCTACACAGACCCAATTGATGGCAAGAATTTTCGGAAGTTCTTACCTTATGGGTATGGGAAACAACGTGAAAATGTACTCTCACCCTCTACCCTTTCGCTCGAACGTCACCGTTTGCTATGGTTGTATCTAAAAAATGAAACGGACTTTTTTAGTACGCCAAAAAAAGTATTGCATTTTGCGCCCGAGCAAGCGTTTCATAAACAGTTCAAAAAAATAAACCATATTGACTATGTGACTACGGATCTGAATTCACCGATTGCGATGGTGAAAGCTGATATTTGCAAACTCCCTTTTGAGTCTAATAGTTTTGATGTTATTCTATGTAATCATGTGCTTGAGCATATTTTGGACGACACCAAAGCCATGCAAGAACTTTACCGCGTGATGCGTCCCGGAGGTATGGGCGTGTTTCAAATCCCACAAGATTTGAATCGCGAGACTACTTTTGAAGACCATAGCATTACCGATAAAAAAGAACGTGCTAAAATTTTTGGACAATATGACCATGTGCGTATTTATGGACGTGATTACTTTGACAAGCTGAGGGAAATAGGTTTTAAAGTGAATGAAGTTGATTATACGGCGACTTTATCAAATCAAGAAATTGACCAATACCGATTGGCTAAGGGCGAAATTATTCCTGTGGTTTATAAATCCTAATTTAATGGAAACCCATTAAATACTTCGGTTTGCAGCTTGTTTGCATCGGTCACAAAAACAATAAGTACTTTTAGTTCTGGATGTTTTTTTAAAAACAATCTAACGCCATTTACACCCATCGCTTGAAGCGCAGTTGCATAGGCATCGGCAGTCATGCAATCACTAGTAACCACGGACACACTTAAGATATTAGTACGACTTGGATAGCCCGTTTTGGTATCAATGATATGGGTATAACGATTTCCATTGGAATCGATTTTAAACTTACGATACGTGCCCGAAGTTGCCATCGATTCATTTTGAAGCACTAATGTATTGATGTAAGGTTGATCGCCACTTAAATCTGGATGTTGAATACCAACTTTCCATGCTGCTTTTTTAGAAGAATTAAAACCGCTTGCACGAATTTCGCCCCCTATTTCGATTAAATAATTTTGAATGTTTTGAGATTCTAAAAATTGACCAATCACGTCCACGCCATAGCCTTTGGCAATGGCATTAAAATCCAATCGTGTTGGAAGTGGTTTTGATATACGACCATTATTTAATCTAACTTTATCCAATCCAACGGATAGCATCAATTCATGAATTTTAAGGCTGTCTAAGGATTCTATTTTACCTTCTGGCCCAAAATCCCATGCATTGACCACAGCGCCTATTGTAGGGTCGAATTTACCTTCTGTCGCGTTATAAATAGCTTTTGAAGCGTTAAAAACCATTTCAAAATGAGAATCAATAGTTATATCAATATTTGAATTGACTTTAGAAATGTCTGAGGTCGGAATATAAGTGGACATCGACTGATTGATTTCAAGAAACAAACTGTCAAATTCAGATTCTAAATTTTCACTACTATCATAAATTATAGAAAAGGTGGTGCCAAATATAGGACCCGAAGCACGTAACTGTTTGGGTGAATTCGAACACGACACAAACGTAAAACAAATTATAAAAAGCAGGTTTTTAATCATTCTATTTTTAATTAAGATTCGTTTCAATGACTTGAATACCGTTGTATTCAATAAGGTATTCTTCGTTCAGATAAACAGGAAGATCTTCTCCTTTGGGGTTCGAAATTCCGACACCTGCATACAAAACTTTGGCGTCTTTTTCTTGTGCATGATTTTTAAAAGTTTCCATCCAAACCACATCATAATTATTTGGATTGTCTGGTAATTTAACCACACGAACGATCACAAAAAAATATTGACTGTTTTTATCAATACACACAAATTGAGGATGTTTTTTGAGTTTACTATTGATAGCAACAAACTCAAAACCTCGGGATTCTAGGTCTTTTCCGACATGGTTCATTGCCAGGTTATGCATCTCTTGTTTTGAAAGCGGTTTACTCATCCTACAAAAATACAAAAAGCCCAACACAAGTGCTGGGCTTCATTAATAAAAAATTTAGGATTGATTAGCCTCCAAAATCATCAAATCGAATGTGTTCATCTGCAATTCCAAAATCTTCACCCATTTTTTGAACCGCTTGGTTCATTAATGGTGGTCCACAAAAATAAAGTTCAATATCTTCAGGCGACTCATGATGATTTAAATAATTATCGATCACGCAGTTATGAATAAATCCAACAAAACCGTCACCTTCAGCGTCAATATTTTCTTTAACTTTCCAATTATCTTCTTCCATTGGTTCAGAGAGTGCTAAATGGAATTTGAAGTTAGGGAAATCTCTTTCTAAAGCTTCAAAATGTTCTAAATAAAATAACTCACGCTTAGAACGGCCTCCGTACCAGTAAGATACTTTACGACCTGTTTTAAGAGTTCTGAACAGATGGTATAAATGCGAACGCATGGGCGCCATTCCAGCACCACCACCAACGTACAACATTTCTGACTCACTTTCATTGATAAAGAATTCGCCATAAGGTCCAGAAATAGTGACTTTATCGCCAGGTTTTTGAGCAAAAATATACGACGATGCAACCCCTGGATTCACATCCATCCAACCGTTATTCGCACGGTCCCATGGTGGCGTTGCAATACGAACGTTTAACATCACCTCACGACCTTCCGCAGGATAGGATGCCATTGAATAAGCACGCTCTACAGTTTCATTGTTTTTCATGGTTAAGGGCCAAAGACCGAACTTATCCCATTCTGCTTGAAACTTATCTGGTGTTTCATGTTCTTCTGGATGCGCAGTGATATCAATATCTTTAAAATTGATTTCACATTCTGGAATTTCAATCTGGATATATCCACCTGCTTTATACCCCATATCTTCAGGGATTTCTACTACAAATTCTTTAATAAAAGAGGCAACGTTATAATTACGCACCACAGTCGCTTCCCATTTTTTGATTCCAAACACTTCTTCTGGAATGGTGATTTCCATATCTTGTTTTACCTTCACCTGACACGATAAACGAGCGCCATGTTTTAGCTCTTTTCTTGAGAAATGCGGTGTTTCTGTTGGCAAGGCTTCACCACCTCCAGAGAGGACGTGACACTCACATTGAATACAGGTTCCACCACCCCCACAAGCAGAAGGTAAAAATATTTTGTTTCCACTTAATGTGGATAATAAAGTAGCGCCTGAGGCCACTTCAATTTCTCGTTCACCATTGATTAGGATCTTTACAGGTCCTGAAGGTGATAGTTTTTGTTTTACAAAAAGGAGCACACTAATTAGTAGTAACGAGGTCACTAAAAATGCTACAACGGTAGCTAAAATGGTTCCGGTTGTTCCAGCGGCTAAAATCATATTAGTTAACTATTTGTGTTTGGTTTGATATTTCTTCTTTTTCAATTTCGATCGTTTCTACAACGACTTCTTTTGGCTCTTCTTTTACTTCTTCGTCACCACCTGTTAGCATGCCTCCAAAGCTCAAGAAACCAATGCCCATGAGTCCAGTGACAATAAATGTAATCCCTAATCCTCTTAAGGGTGCAGGCACATTGGAATATCGAATTTTTTCGCGAATGGAAGCGATGGCTAATATTGCCAAAAACCAACCTATTCCAGATGAAATTCCGTAATTAACAGCTAATCCTAAAGTTTCGATCTCACGCGATTGCATGAACAAAGACCCACCTAAGATGGCACAGTTTACCGCAATTAAGGGTAAGAAAATACCAAGTGAATTGTATAAGGATGGTGAAAATTTTTCAACCACTATTTCTACTAGTTGAACCATCGTTGCAATCGTTGCAATAAACATAATGAACGATAAGAAACTAAGGTCGTACTCTGCAAATTCTGGGCCTAACCATACGAGTGCACCGGGTTGTAATAAATATTGGTCTAACAACCAGTTTAAAGGCACGGTGATGGCCAGTACAAAGATAACGGCTGCACCTAGTCCTACGGCGGTTGCTACTTTTTTAGAGACGGCTAAATATGAGCACATGCCCAAGAAAACCGCAAACACCATATTATCAATAAAAATTGACTTAAAAAATAATTCGATATGTTCTATCATTGTCTTTTATTTTAAATTCTTACTAGAGAAATTAATGTTCAATTAGTGATGTGTTTCTACTACGTTGTACCCAAATAATGAGTCCTACAATAATCAAAGCCATTGGAGGCATGAGCATAAACCCATTGTTTTCATAGCCAATAGAGTAAAGTCCGGTTTTTTCGATTGGATCGCCAAGAACTGGAATTCCAAAAAGGGTTCCTGATCCTAAAAGTTCTCTAAAAAACCCAACAACAAGCAGGATTACTGCATATCCAAGAGCATTTCCAATCCCATCTAAAAAGGCTTTCCATGGGCCATTTCCAAGCGCAAAAGCTTCAAATCGTCCCATAATAATACAGTTGGTAATTATCAACCCTACAAATACAGAGAGCGTCTTACTGAGTTCATAAGCATAGGCTTTAAGGACTTGATCGACAATAATTACTAAGGACGCTACCACAATAAGTTGCACGATGATTCTAATTTTTGAAGGGATGATATTTCGCATCAACGAAATGACCACGTTTCCAATTCCTAAAACGAAAAGTACTGCAATCCCCATCACTAGAGAGGCTTTGAGTTCGGCCGTGATCGCTAAAGCAGAACAAATCCCCAAGACTTGAATCGTGATTGGGTTATTATCGGCTAACGGATCCGTTATTAATTTGGCATCTTTTTTTGAAAGTAGTCCCATGTTAATTCAATTGAGTTTTTAAATTTTTAAAGTATGGTAAATACAATTTTAGATCGCTCTTTATCATTGCAGACACGCCGTCTCCTGTAATCGTTGCCCCCGCTAATGCATCTACTTCATAATCATCTTTGGTAAGATTCTTTGGGTCATTATTCCCTTTAGCGACCGTAATTCCTTTGAAATCTCCAGAAGCAGTTAATAATTGCTCTCCTACAAAATCATCCATAAAGTAACGTTGTTTGATATTAGCTCCTAAACCCGGTGTTTCAGCTGCATGATCAAAAAACGCACCTTGAACCACCATGTTTTCATCCAGAGACACATAGCCCCATATGGCATCCCACAATCCTTTTCCTCGAATCGGAACAATGTAAAATGATTCTCCTTCTTTTTCGCCTACAAATAAAGGAAGTAATCTAGTGCCTCCATTTTTTGCTTTGGCTTGCTCTTTTTTGACATCAATAAGATAGGCTTCTAAGTTTTCTTCAGAACTTCCGTCAATATTAATAATCAATTGTTTTGAAATGTATTTAGAAAATTCACCTGCAACTTTATCAGTTCCAATAAATTTTATATCTGTCGCACCGTTTTCATTGATTCCCATTGCATACAAAATATTTTGTTGCTTTTCCATACGCTCATTTTCTTGAATGTTTGGTTTTAGAGAAGAGGCTGTAAACGCTAATAAGGATCCTACGATGACCACCATACCAATGGCAAAGAGAATCGTATATTTATTTGTGTCTGTATTCGTACTCATAATTATGCAGTTTTAACTTTAAGACGTTTCAATCGTTTTTTGACATTTCCTTGAACCACGTAATGATCAATGGTTGGAGCGAACACATTCATTAGAAGGATGGCTAAAAAGACCCCTTCTGGATAGGCTGGATTAAACACACGGATCATGATGGAGATAAATCCAATCAAAAACCCATAAATCCATTTTCCTTTATTGGTTTGTGCGGCAGTCACTGGATCGGTTGCCATAAACACGGCACCAAACAAGATACTTCCGATAATTAAGTGTTGCCAGAAAGGCACACTCATTAATCCGAAAAATTTGCTAGAACTTGAAATCCATCCGGCATCCACGACGCCATTAAAAATAAGTCCCATTGCAAGGGCTCCGATAAGAGTGCTAACAATAATTCTCCAGCTTCCTATTTTTGTAAATATCAAAAACAAGGCGCCAAGAATAATTAATAATTTTGAGGTTTCTCCGATAGATCCGGGGATAATTCCAAAGAACATATCTGCATAGCTATAGACCACTTCTTGACTTTGGGCATAGCTTCCCAAGATGGTTTCTCCTGAGATTGCATCGGCAGTTCCAGCACGTTCCACGGCACCATGAACCCATACTTTATCGCCACTCATCCAAGTTGGATAGGCAAAGAATAGGAAAGCACGAATGGTAAGTGCAGGATTTAAAATATTCATTCCTGTTCCTCCAAAAACTTCCTTCCCGATAACGACTCCAAATGCAACCGCCACTGCAAGCATCCAAAGCGGTAAATCAATAGGGACAATAAGCGGAACCAACATTCCTGTCACCAGGTAGCCTTCTTCAACTTCATGACCTTTAATCACTGCAAATAGGAATTCAATGGCCAATCCAACGCCGTAAGACACGACCACTAGCGGCAATACTTTCCACATTCCGATGACTAAATTACTCCATGTCCAAAACGATGCGCCTAAAAACCCTTGAGCGGACTCAATAGTTCCTAAGGCCAAATGGTGTTGATAGCCTGCATTAAACATTCCGAAAATTAAACAAGGAACCATCGCCATAATAACGGTATTCATCGTCCGCTTTAAATCATCGGCTGCTTTAATGTGCGTGCCATTGTGCGTGATTTCGTTTGGTAAATATAAAAAGGTATGCAAAGCATTAAAGGCTGGAGCCATTTTAGTGCCTTTGTACTTTTCTTTAAGGGTGTGTAAATTACTTTTTAAACTCATTTTTATCCTATTTCTTTAAGCATTAAGTCTAGTCCTTCTCTTATTATTTTTTGATGTGGTTGTTTAGAAACACATACAAATTCAGTCAATGCAAAATCTTCTGGAGCGATTTCATACATTCCGAGCGCTTCCATTTCATCAAGATCTTGATACATACACGCTTTTAAAATCTGCATTGGAAAAATATCCAATGGAAATACTTCTTCATAAGACCCCGTAATTACAAAGGCTCTATGTTCTCCGTTGGTATTGGTATTTAAATCGAATTTTTTATTAGGAGTTAACCAAGAAAACGTTAATGCTCTTGAGGTTGATACCTTATCAAAAACAGGTTTGTTCCATCCAAAAAACTCATAATCATCACCTTCAGGAATCACGGTTACTACGTTGGAGTAGTACCCTAAATAACCATCTGGTTTTATTTCTTTTCCACTTAAAACAGTACCCGAAATAATTCGAACATTGGCGTCTTTTTCGATCCCACGATCGTACACCATCGTCGCAATTTCGCTTCCAATTTTGGTAACTAAATAACGAGGTTCTTTAATTCCTGATCCTGCAAGAGCCACAATTCTTTCAGCATTGAATTTACCTGTTAAAAGCAATTCGCCGATGATCACTAAATCTTGTGGAGTGAGGGTCCAAACAACCTCCCCTTTATTGATTGGATCAATTTTATTGATGAGTGTTCCAACATTCCCAGAAGGATGTGGTCCAGACACATTGTGCGTTACAACATCTTCTAAGTTGGTGAATGGTGAATGTGAATCTTTGGAAACACTCACGTGTATTTTTCCAGTTGTTAGTTTTGAAAGTGCGGTGACTGCCGCTTGTAATTCTGCTTGCTTCCCCGTTAACACAAAATCATAATCTGCTGCTAGAGGCGCGGAGGCATAGGCCGATATGAAAATACCTTTTGGCGTGATGTTTGGGTTTGCAATCACGTCATAAGGACGCTGCATAATAAATGGCCAGCATCCAGAAGCAAGAAGTGTTGCTTTGATGTCTTCTGCATTAGCACTTTTAACTTCAATTTTTTGATGCTCTAAAAACGTTTGCGTTTTTTCTGCTTGTATTTTGACTTCTAAAATACGACGTTTCTCTCCTCGGATGATTTCGACGATTTCTCCTGAAACAGGCGAAACAAACTGAATAGACTCGTTGGATTTGTCATAAAAAATAGGCTCACCTGCTTTGACTTTCGCGCCAGCTTTGACTAATAATTTAGGAGTGAGTCCGTGAAAATCTTCGGGTTTGATACTGTAAAAGTTACTTTTGATGGCATCACTTTTGGTTAATGTTGCCTCCCCTACTAACTTAATATCTAAACCTTTTTTAATTCGGATGTCGTTTGACATAGGTATTTTTGTTGAAATTGTTATCTAAAAAACGATGCAAATTTACAAATTTAATGTGCGATTTACACAATAATTAAAGAGATTTTTTTAATAAAAGGATTCAATTTAATTTAGGCATAAAATTTGTTTATATTTACCTTGTATTTTATCAAATTCACATGGTTAAACATCTATACATCCTATTTATTTTATTGTGGTCATTAATTGGCTTTTCACAAGTTCAAGAAGTGGAGCCCGAAGATTTTATTAAAACCATTACTTTTAAAAGTAACACCAATCAATCTGAGCTACCTATTCTAGGTCTTAATGAACGCCTGTATTTAGAATTTGATGCACTTAATGGTGACGAAGACGATTTTTATTATGTCATAGAACATTACAATTATGACTGGACTAAATCAAACTTAATGAAATCGGAATATCTTCAAGGGCTCGATAACTTACGAATTGTGAATTACGAAAACTCTTTCAATACCTATCAGATTTATTCGAATTACCGCCTTCAAATCCCAAACAAACAAACGCGTTTAAAAGCATCTGGGAATTATTTAATTAAAATTTTTGATGATTACGATGATCTTGTTTTTAGTAGAAAATTCATGGTGTATGAGAATCTGGCTAATGTGGGGGTCACACTAAAAAGATCCAGAAATGTGGCACACATCAACACCAAACAATCGGTTGACTTTGTGGTTAATACGTCTAATTTTCGGGTGATCAATCCAAAACAGACCATCAACACGGTGATCCTTCAAAACAACAATTTGAAAACGGCTATTTCTGGACTTAAACCGCAATATATTTTAGGAAATGAATTAATTTATCGCTACCAATCGGCTTCCACCTTTTGGGGTGGAAACGAATATTTATATTTTGAAAATAAAGATGTAAGGGGCTCCAATTTGGGCGTTCAATTTACAGATTTAGAGGAAGTCTATCACAGTTATTTATACTTAGATGTCGATCGTTCAAAAAGCAGTTACACTTACAATCCAGATGTGAATGGGAATTTTAAAATTACGGTTTTAGATCGCGAAAACCCTTCAATTGAAGCCGATTATACCGAAGTTCATTTTTCTTTGTTTTACCCAAAATTAACCAATTCATCCATCCATGTGTATGGCAATTATAATAACTATAGCCTAAGCCAAGCGAATCAGATGACGTACAACACTCAAAGCAGATCCTATGAACTTACAATGAAACTCAAACAAGGGTTTTATAACTATAAATATGTGATTGTAAATGATTTAAATGAACTGGAAGAAGGCGCCATTAGCGGTAATTTTTACGAAACCGAAAACAATTACAAAGTACTTATCTACTACAGAGATTTAGGCGCTCGATACGACCGAATTATAGGCGTTGGCGAGGGTAACTCCACAAAAATCAGCAATTAATCCATTTAGAATTTCAAATAAAACCATCGCTTTTTGTAAATTAATTTTTTAGTTTGAGTTAATTCACTATTTTTATACGCTATGATTGAACAAATAACCAAAGGCATAAAAATTTCGATTGAAACTGAGTTTGAAGGAACCTTCTACAAAGATGACAGTATTCATTATGCGTTTAGTTATGAAATTACGATTGAAAACCAGAGCCATGAAACTGCTCAACTGTTGGCAAGGCGATGGGACATTAAAGATGCACTTAATGATGTCGAAATTGTTTCTGGTGAAGGCGTTGTAGGTGAGAAACCCATTCTGATCCCTGGTGACCGTCATACTTATAATTCTGGATGTGTTTTAAAATCCCCGTTTGGCGCTATGAAAGGGTCCTATTTAATGATCAATCATTCCAACTCAACTAAATTCAAAGTTACCATCCCAACGTTCAAGTTAAGTGCTTCATTTGCACAAAATTAATCTACATTTAAAACTTAAACACCGACTATAAAGTGTAATTTCACACTTTATTATTCACTAAATACACACACTAAAAAACTAATATCATGGGAAAAGGATTTTTTAAGGTTCCAGAAGCAATTAATGAGCCTGTCAAGTCATACAAACCAGGTTCTGCTGAACGTGAAGAAGTACTATCAACTTATAAGACAATGCTGGCGAATTCCATCGAAGTTCCAATGTACATAAACGGAGAAGACGTGAAGTCAGAAACGACCGAGACTATGAGTCCTCCACATGATCACAAACACATACTTGGATCGTATCACACGGCTCAAAAAGCACATGTAGAAACAGCTATTTCAACAGCCTTAGAAGCGCGTAAGTCTTGGTCACAATTACCTTGGGAACAACGTGCCGGAATCTTTCTAAGAGCGGCCGAATTAATCGCAGGACCTTACCGTGCAAAAATAAACGCATCGACCATGATTGCGCAGTCCAAAACAGTGTATCAAGCTGAAATTGATGCTGCTTGTGAATTTATCGATTTCTTGAGGTTCAACGTTCAATTCATGACCGATATCTACAAAGATCAACCACAAAGTACAAGTGCCGCATGGAACCGTATTGAATACCGTCCTTTGGAAGGGTTTACCTATGCAGTATCGCCTTTTAACTTTACGTCTATTGCCGGAAACCTTGCAGCCTGTATGGCGTTGATGGGTAATGTAGTGGTCTGGAAACCGAGTGATAGCCAAGTCTATTCTGCCAAAGTTATTATGGATGTTTTTGAAGAAGCCGGCGTGCCTCCAGGGGTCATTAATGTGGTTTTTGGAGATCCCGTCATGATTACGGATACGGTTTTGGCAAGTCCTGATTTTTCAGGTCTTCACTTTACGGGATCAACTCATATTTTTAAAGAACTTTGGAAACAAATTGGAAATAATATTCACAACTATAAAACCTATCCGCGCATTGTTGGCGAAACGGGTGGTAAAGATTTTATTGTGGCGCATCCTTCGGCGAATGCCAAGCAAGTGGCAACAGGAATGTTGCGTGGTGCTTTTGAATTTCAAGGGCAAAAATGCAGCGCCGCTTCTAGGTCTTACATTCCACAGAGTTTGTGGCCGGAAATTAAAGCCTTTATGGTTGCTGAAATGAAAACCTTTAAAATGGGAGCTCCAGAGGATCTAAGTAATTTTATTACGGCGGTGATTCACGAAGGATCTTTTGACAAACTTGCAGGGTTTATTGACCGTGCAAAACAAGATACGGATGCGACTGTGATTGCTGGTGGAAATTATGACAAGAGTAAAGGGTATTTTATTGAACCAACGCTTATTGAAACCACCAATCCAAAGTATGCAACCATGAGTACCGAATTATTTGGTCCTGTGATGACGGTTTATGTGTATGAAGACGACGCTTTTGAAGCGACTTTAAAATTAGTGGATGAAACTAGCGAATATGCGCTTACTGGTGCGATCTTTTCAACGGACCGATACGCAGCAACTCTCGCAACTAAGCTGCTAGAAAATGCGGCTGGAAACTTTTATATTAATGACAAACCTTCTGGTGCTGTTGTTGGACAACAACCTTTTGGAGGGGCGCGTGCTT
>JGI20154J14316_10003520_pt1 | contig 12582 bp, 9 predicted proteins | sample COG_04_FD_14316 | JGI IMG/M metagenome (IMG submission 14316) | reverse complement strand
GCCAACATCGGAGCGGTGAACTGACCACTCACAAAAATACCCAATTCGCCGCAAATAACGAAGATGCCGATCGTCATCAAGACGTCGTGAATCGTTGCAACGACCGCGCCAACTCCGTAGCCGACTTCGAAGCGGAAGGCGACGTAGAGGAGGATGCCACCCAATGCACACAGCACAGAATAAAGCGCATTCCATTGGATGCTCTTCGAAACAGATGCTCCGATTTGAGTGATGCCAGTCTCGATTAGGTTCGCATCTGGGAAAGCCGCTTGAAGCTGCTTGAGAACGGGTCGTGCTTGATCAAATGATGTTTGCAACTTCAGGATTTCAACATCCTGCCCAATGAGGCTCTGGTAGATTGGAGTCACATCGCCGAGATCTTGGTCCACGACCACTTGCATGATCTCATCAGCACCGAGGCGTTGGTCATATGCGACTGTCATCTCATCACCGCCGGTAAAATCCTTACCCAAGATATTGTCATGGTGAACAACGACACTAACGACACCAGCGAGCACAATCAGCCAAGAAGCGATAAACGCAGGCTTACGAAATTTGAAGAAATCGAGCTTCTTGGATGGAAAGAGGTCCATGCCCAGCACTTTCCGTAAACCGATACGATGCACGAGGAAGTCGACTAACAATCGAGTCACCACCAGCGCACAGAAGATCGATGCACAGATGCCAATTGCGAGCGTGATGCCGAAGCCCTTAACCGGACCAGTGCCGAGCCAGATCAGGATCGATGCCGTGATCAGAGTCGTGACGTTGGCGTCCACAATCGTCGAAGTTACCTTATCGAATGCACCTGCGGTGGCATTCTTAATACTTTTACCGCTCTTAAGCTCTTCACGTAAACGCTCGAAGATCAGAATATTGGCATCCACCCCCATCCCGAGTGTCAGCACCAGTGCCGCGACACCAGGAAGTGTCAGCGTCGCTCCNAGGCTGGCAAGCACACCGAGAACGATGGCGATATTAACCAAAGCAGAAATGACGGCGACCACGCCGCCAGCAAAATAATAAAGGAGCATAAATCCGACCACTAGACCGGCACCCCACTGCGCTGCATTGATCGAGCTAGCACGTGCGCCTTCAGCCAATGTCGGTTGCACTTCATACATCTGGTCCACACGCAACTCAACCGCGAGCGGATTGTTCAATACGTTGGCAAGGTCGATCGCTTCACGTTGCGAGTAAGTTCCAGTGATCTGCGCGCGACTAGAAAGGACGCCGTTCACAGTTGGTGCCGAGTAAAGCTTGCCGTCTAGGACGATCGCAAGCGGCTTGCCAATCATTCTCCCAGTCACAGCAGCGAGAATGTCCGCACCTTCACTCGTCATCTCGAGATTGATCTGGAAACCACCAGTCTGCGTTTGCGAGACATAAGCGTCATCGACGATTTCACCAGTCGCTTCTGGGATGAGTTTAACAAACATGCGACGCTCAAAGACTTCCCCCGTCTTACGATCTTCATTTTCCTCAGCGAGCACTTCATAGCCCACGGGATATTTGTTCTTTGGAGTCGTGTCGGGGTTCAAGGTCTCATGCACCGACCGGAACTCGAGGCGAGCTGGTTTCTTCAAATCTTCGAGTACTTCAGGGTTATCCTTAGTGGACAGGCCAGCGATTTGAATCTCAATCGCGTCATCGCCGACGGGGCGAATGATCGGCTCAGCCACACCGTGACCGTCCAAGCGACTNCCCATGATTTCGATGGCGTCCTTTAGCTGCTCAGCTTGTTCGAATTTACTACCTGGAGCATCCTCNGCAATCTTCAGCGTCACACCGACGCCGCCTTTAAGGTCGAGGCCGAGGCGTAGATTGCTCTGCGCAGAGCTCAGGATGTGCTTAAGCAGGATATCGTTGCGCTTATTTTGATTCGCCACGTCGCGCAGGTTCACCTGCGGAAAGAACACCGCATAGTCGATGTCATCTTCAGCACCCATCTCGCGTAATGCCAGAAACAGTGTCTTCGACTTCTTCGAATCAACGCGGGCCTCAGCGCGCTCCATGATGGAAGCGAACTCAGTCGTTTCCGCAGTCGCTTGCTCGAGGATGTAGTCCTCGAAAGGACGATCCTTCAAGGGAGAGATCTCAGCGACGCACCAAAAGATGATGACTGCCGTGAGGAGGAATTTCCAAAGTATATTGCCGGACATGGGATATTTATATGTATTCAGGTCGAATTAATCGACGATGGTTGCTTCGATTTTACTTGAGACAAAGCCCTTGCCGAGCTCGATTCGTGTGTTATCCGCGATTTCGACGACGAAGCGGTCGTCTTTCACGCGGGTAACTGTGCCGAAAAGACCGCCAGTCGTGACGATTTCATCACCCTTCTTGATCTCGCTAAGCATCTTATCATGCGCTTTTTGGCGTTTGCGCTGTGGCGCGATGATGAGAAACCACATGCCTAGAAACAACAGGACAATCGGCAGGAACTGGCCAAGGCCACCGCCAGCGGGCGCTGCTTGAGCAAGAGGAAGAAGAGAATGAATTTCTGAAAGTGCCATAAGATTGTATAAGTTGAAAAACGGGAGAAGCAAAGGTAGTCGCCCCCAAATGGCAAGTATCTATTCTCTTTGTAGTGTTTTAGAGGTTTGGGAATAAGTTCGGGCTAAGCGCAATTCGGTTAATCCTAAAGCTAAAGGAGAGTGGGCGAGCCGCCCACAGCATCCCTCATCCGCCAATGAGGGCGAGTCGCCCTCACTCCTTTCACACAAGGACCCCGAGCAGCAATCCGCCGGAAAATAGCACACCATACGCCGCGACTACTTTCGCCGAACCCTTCAACGCTTCCAGAAACTCCACAGGCCCCTCGGCCGTAGATAGCCGAGCGCCTAGCAACACTGCATAACACACAGGCAGGAGCGCAACAAAGACAAACGGACCATATCCAATCGCCCAGAAGCCCAGCACCACCGCCCCGGCAAGCAAAGCCGACACATAATACTGGATCTGTGCAACACGGCGCCCAAAGAAGACCACCAAGGTCCGCTTTCGCGCCGCACGATCTTCATCAAGGTCTCGGTAATTGTTTACCACTAGGATATTATTGACCAACAAGCCGCAACCGAACCCCAACAACAACACCTTGCCCGAAATCGCGCCAGCCTGCACATAATACGTGCAACCCACCGCCACGAAGCCGAAAAATAAGACCACAAACACATCGCCAAGCCCATTATACGCCAACGGATAGGGCCCGCCCGTATAAAGCCACGCACACGCTACGCTCGTCACCCCAACCACCAACAGCCACCAGCCACCAAACGGGATCAGTCCGAGCCCCACGCAAAACCCGACCGCCAACACCAGAATCGTCGCTCGGCGCATAGTACGCGGGGCAATCAATCCTGCCGCCACTGCTCGCCGCGGGCCAAGCCGCTCCTCAGTATCTGTGCCTTTGATCCCGTCCAGATAGTCATTGGCGAAATTCGTGCCGATCTGAATCAACAGCGCAAAGGCCAAACAAATAGCCGCCCCCCGCCAATCAAAGTGTCCATCCGCATACGCCAGACTCGACGCTAGTAAGACCGGCACCACTGCTGCCGGCAAGGTCTTCGGACGCAGCGCTTCGAACCAAATATTTAGAGAGGACATACTTTAAGAGACTTAAAACGGGAGAGCTGAGACTTGAGAGAGGAAACTTGAGACAGCAGACCTGAGTTAGAAATAAGAACCCCTAGCTCGCCAAGCGGATTCTGTTCACACTGCAGCCGTTAAGCTCGCCAAACATATAATTATGCTGTAACTAAAAGCTATTACCCGCAAGCTGAACCACTCGCAAAAAGAACCCATTCCTCTCAGTCCGCAAATCCTTATCTCACGCCGGCTCCAGTCGTTTTGTCCGACTTCACAACAAAACGAGCGTGTGTTTGCGCCACCCACTTCCTATGAAAAACTGCCCCTACTGCGCTGAAGAGATCCAAGACGCTGCCATCAAATGCAAGCATTGCGGCGAATTTATCGATGGTGCCATGCGCTATCCCGCGCTCCCAACCGACCCACCCGCCAAGGGTAAGTGGTATTTCAACACCTCCAGTGTCGTTATCGCATTGCTCTGTGTCGGCCCGCTCGCACTGCCACTCATCTGGTGGAATCCGCGCTGGGACACCGAGCGTAAAGCGATCCTGACCGTCATCGTGCTGCTCCTCTCGTGGCTACTCATCATCGCCAGCCTCGAAGCACTGCGCACAATCGAAGATATCTATACTGAGTTGATGCGTAGTTTGTAGCGACGACGCGGGTCCGATCTGGCCTCGATCGATTGATGGCACTCAAAGGTAAATCGCATTTGCGCTTTTTTCAGTAGCACTTAAACACAGCCACCATGCAACCGACACTTTTGATTCTCGCAGCCGGAATGGGCAGCCGCTACGGCGGCCTCAAGCAACTCGACCCGATGGGCCCGAGCGGCGAAACCGTGCTCGACTACTCTGTGTTTGATGCCATCCGCGCTGGCTTCGGCAAAGTGGTGTTCGTCATTCGCCGCGACTTCGCAGACGCATTCAAATCCGCAGTCGGCGATAAATTCGAGAGTCGCATCGAAGTGGCCTATGCGTTTCAAGACTTGGCCGATCTACCCGACGGGTTCAGCGTCCCTGAAGGCCGCGAAAAGCCGTGGGGCACTGCCCATGCGGTGCGCGCCGCGCGCAATGAGATCGACACCCCCTTTGCCGTGATCAATGCCGACGATTTCTACGGCCAAGATGCCTACCAGCAACTGGCGCAGTATTTTGCGCACAACCCCAACACAGCTGTACTGCGCACCTGCATGGTCGGCTACCCGCTGAAGAACACGCTCTCCGAGCACGGCAGCGTGAATCGCGGCATNTGCCGCGTCGAACGCGGCGCGCTGCAGACCGTCGAAGAGCACGGCACNATCGCCCGCAGTGCGAACGGCATCGTGCGCGGCGACAATCTNGCNGGCGAGTCGGTCGAGATCGCGCCCGAAGCNATCGTCTCCATGAATTTCTGGGGCTTTACCCCGGCACTGTTCCCGAGCTTAGAGGCCTTATTTATCGAATTCCTCGAAACACACGGACAGGAAATGAAGTCGGAGTGCTACATCCCGACCATCATTGATACCCTGATNCANACCGAACAAACCGAGTGTGCCGTCATCGAAACCGACGGCGCTTGGTTCGGCGTGACTTATCCTGATGACAAGCCCTTTGTGCAAGCCAGCATCGCGGCGCTGATCGCGAGCGGAGAGTATCCGAAGCAAGTATAGCGACTCAGCCAATGCTCTCCGATCTCACGATCGAAGCGACACTCTACAGATGTGGCCACCGTCGTCAGACTGGGGGTTCGACGCGCCTAGCCTGCCGCGCCATCAATTTTCGGAACCTGCGAGCGGTTCTTAAAGAAGCGGACGATCGTGCGGATCACAAAATACATAAGGATCAGCACCAAGACACCTGCCAGGATTGGCACCAAGAGCGCCAGTCCTGCCGTCAAAATCGAGCCGCCGAGTTCGGCGGTCGATATTAGCGGATTACCGATACCGCCAGTCGTCGCCGTCGATGTGCCGCGTGTAATCACTGACGCACCCTGAATCAGGCCTGCCGTGCCTCCGCCTGCGATGGTGGCAGCGATCCATTTAAATGAGCCATCACCCATCATCTCCGGCATCATCGTTCCAGTAATAAACGTACCAGCAACCACTGCAGCAGGCGTCGCCACCGTATCGAGCGCGTTGTCCAACCACGGGATGTAGTAGCTGCCGATCTCCAACACGGTGGCGATGCCGAGGGCTAGCGTGACCCATGGGTTACCGAGCCACTCTTGCTCACCAAGCATCGCCTGCACATCCACTTCACCAAATATTTCCAGATTCCCACTAGCCGCGAGGCTAGTGATAAAAAGAGGAACGAATACACGAAAGCCACAGGCCGCAGCCAGACCGACGCCCGCAAAAAGTGCCATTATTTCATTCATAATGCAGAGCAGAATAACGGTTTGAGCGTCGCGGGGAAAGCTTCGAATTCGATAGGCTGGGAGTAGCCACAAATCTATTTCGCCCGCTAAGTTACCAAGGAAACGCTAAGCTTGGTATATAACGAGTAATTATTATATACGCGCCTGATTTCAGGAGGCAACGCTCCGTCGTTGCCACCTACATCCTGAGCAAATTCTGATGACTGCGCATGGAAATGACAGCGCATTTCCCTCCAGCTAAATAGGCACAAAAAATCCCGAGGCACCGCAGCGCCTCGGGATTTTGAATAAAGCTACAACTCTGCGACGATCTTAGCATAAATCTCCGGCACCGTGAGCTTTGCTAACTCCTTGGTCGAAACACGGGCGGGGTTGATCACTGGTAAGGTATCGAGGGACTCGGAAAGACAGACATCGCGATTCGCCTCAACCTCTTCAACGCGGTCGATCGGCGTAAAGTGCGGCGCGGAGTTGAGCACATCGGGATGCTCCTTCGCCAATTTAATGATCGCCTGCACCGCTTCGACAAAGCGATCGAGTTCGGCCTTGGTATAACTCTCGGTCGGCTCAATCATCAGGCCCAATGGCTCCGGCCAGGCAACTGTCGGGGCATGGAAGCCAAAATCAAGGAACAGCTTGCCAATCCGCGGCGCGGCATCGGTCTTACGTAGACCGACCGAGTCGAGCAGGCCGAAATCTGCCTCCTTCAAGGTAAGAATGAACTCGTGCATGCGCGGTTCACTATCTGCCCCCGCTGGCAACAAGGCGTAATCGTCGGTAAGTCGAGATTGTAGGTAACGCGCACTCAAGACCGCCACCGCCGACATGCGCCGCACACCTTCGCGGCCGAGGCGCAGCAAATACGTGTAACAACGAATCTTATGGGCGAAATTGCCCCAGTGGCGGTGAAACGATCCAATCGACTTCGGCGCACGCACTGGTTGATACAGCGAACCGTCAAATTCGATTTGATAGCCGGGTAGATACGGCGTGAGACGCTCGCTCACCGCAACAATCGCGTCACCCGGACCACCACCACCGTGCGGGATCGTCCAAGTCTTGTGTAGATTATTGTGCACTGCATCGACTCCTAGTGCACCGAGGTCGACCCAGCCGGCGATCGCATTCATGTTCGCACCGTCCATATAGACGAGGCCGCCGATGGCGTGAATTTTCTCCGCGATTTGTTTGAAGGAGGTCTCAAAAATACCACTGGTATTCGGGTTGGTGATCATCACGCCAGCGATACGGTTGCCATATTCTTCAATGCAGCGATCCAAATGCTGGTTGAGCACACGGCCTTCAATATCGGCGTCGAGATAAACGATCTTGCCCTGCTTGCCCGCGAAGCCAGCCATGGTGGCGGTGGCAAAGTTGGTGCCGTGCGCAGAGCTCGGGATCAAAATCACATCACGTACTTCATCGCGGTCGCGGTGGTAGGCTTGAAAGAGTTTCAGGCCGACCAACTCACCTTGTGCACCCGCAAGTGGCTGTGTCGTCACCGCAGCTAGGCCAGTGATATTTTTAAACCACTCCTGAATCTCATGCAGCACGTAGAGACAGCCTTGTGCATCTTCCACTGGGGCTTGCGGGTGAACATCGGTGAAGCCCTGCAATCCTGCCGCCCAGTCGTTGACCTTCGGATTATACTTCATCGTGCACGAACCGAGCGGGTAGCACCCATCGTCTGGGCTAACATTGAGATCACCTAAGCGCTGGTAGTAAGCGATCACTTCGTCGGCAGTATACGTTGGCAAACCTGGGGCTTGTTGGCGCGTATCTTGATCAGCAACTGGCAATAACGCAGCAGGCTCAACGCTGCAGGCAGCACCAAAAATATCGGCAAACACAGCGACCAGCTCGGCAATCGCTTGTTCACGATTGGAGAACGACAGCTTCAGCAATTGGCGACCACCAGCTACGCGGCTGGAAACGTCTGCCCCGGCAAGGATACCGCTCTCGCGCGCTTTTGCCAGCACATCAGCGACAGGTGTAGACAGTTCAAAGGTGACCTCATGAAAGGATGCAGAGCTCGGAAACGCGAGCGACACGCCGTCGAATACCGTCAAGCACTCAACTGCCTCAGCCAAACGCGCACGAAGCCCAGCTAGAATTGCTTCGAGTCCGGAATCGCCACGCTCGAGAAGCGCAGCGCCGACCAATGTCGCTACGAACGCTTGGTTGGAGCAAATATTGGACGTGGCCTTATCCTTACGAATATGTTGCTCGCGAGTAGAGAGCACGCCCACACGGCAGTCACGTCCCGAGCTATCCTTGGCTTTGCCAATGAATCGACCCGGCGCAGCACGCACGCCGGCACGATCTTTAGCCGAAAAACGCACACCAAACAAACCGAGGCCAGGGCCGCCGAAATTCGGCGCCAATGCCAAGTGATGCGCCTCGCCGACAATAATATCGACGCCATTCGCACCAAACTCAGAGGGCGCCTTGAGCCCGCCAGGGCCAAGCAGCATTGGATCAATCACCGCGATACTTTTGACCTTCAGCTCAACCGCCAAGTCAGTCAGGGCATCCACGGCCTCGATCAGCCCAAAAGTATTGACGTGCGGAAACACAATGGCCGCCAGACGCGTGCCCGCCGCTTGAGTCGCCGCCTGCAGTGCGACTTGGTCGATCAGACCCGTCGCAGCATCAACTGGCACGCGGATCAATTCAACTTCAGTGCCCTCTGCTAAAGTCTCGAGCACTTCAAGATCTCCAGGATACAAGGTCTCAGGAATGATCGCCAATGATTTGCCCCGGCCCATGCGAATCGCGGCACAGATGCCCTCGAAAATTGAAGTGGAGCGGTCGTAGAGCGATGCATTGACCGCTTCGAAACCAGTCAAACGTGCCATCGAGCATTGATAGATCCAGTGCGCCAGCAGCGTGCCTTGGCTGAGCTCAGGCTGATACGGCGTGTAAGCCGTGGTCAGATTACGAATATCACAGATCGGCCCAACGACAGGTGACGGCACAAAGTCCGACACACCATCGCCGAGAAAACTGGTGCCGATGCGGTTCATCTTCGAGATCTCTTCGAGGCGAGTATACAGGTCGTCGTAGCCGAGCTCCTCGGGCAGCGTAACGCCATCTTCGAACTTAACGTCTGCCGGAATGTGACTAAAGAGCTCGTCAAGCGACGCCTTGCCGACAGTTTTCAGCATCGCATCGATATCTGCATCGCTCGCGGGAATGTAGTGGCGCGCGTGTTCGCGCTGATCGACGGAAGTATTTTGCATTTTAAAGAAACTGAGGCTTAACAACGAACAAAAATAAGCATTCATTGCTACTGGATGAGATAAGCTGTTCAGACAACCCGACTCTTTCTTCTTCGCAAGTTTCTTTACACGAATTACCGAATTTTCTATACCACCACCTATTTTAATTGGCACAAACAACTCATCACCAGCACTTTTAATGTCCGACATTCTACACATCCCACTACACGACTTCCATGCCGAGCAAGGCGCCCGCTTTGTCAATTTCGGCGGCTGGAACATGCCTGTGCAATACACCAGCATCCTCGAAGAGCATAAAGCGGTGCGCACCGCGGCCGGCCTGTTCGACGTCAGCCACATGGGAGAGTTTCTAGTTACGGGGTCGATGCCGCGCTGTTTCTCGACAAACTACTGGTTAATTCGATCGCGAAAGCACCCGTTGGCAAAGCCGTTTACTCGCCGATGTGCGCCAGCGATGGTAGGCGTGGTTGATGATTTGATCGTCTACCGCACCGGCGACGAGGCCTTCCTCGTCTGCGTGAATGCCGGTAATATCGAGAAAGACTTTGGTTGGTTCCTCAAACAAGCCGAGCGCTGGAGCCTCGACGTGCAGATCGAGGATCACTCCGACGACTACGCCTTGCTTGCGCTGCAGGGCCCCAAAGCCGCCGCAATCATGCAGGCCATTGGCTTCGATTCAATTGATGCGCTTAAGAGATTTTGGCACGTGCTACTCCCCTTCGCCGGCGAAAAAGTACGTGTCTGCCGCACTGGCTACACTGGTGAAGACGGCTTCGAAATCTACCTTTCCCCTAAAGCAGCTGATGCGCTCGCCCGCGAGATCATCAGCAAAGGCGAGCCTTTCGGCGTGCAACTCTGTGGCCTAGGTTGTCGCGACAGCCTACGTCTCGAAGCCGGCTACCCACTTTATGGACATGAACTTAGCGACTCGATCACTCCACTGGAGGCGAGCCTCGACTGGACCGTGAAGCTACAAAAGGACGACTTCATTGGCAAGAATGCACTGAGTGAGCAGCAGGAGAACGGCGTCCCACGCCGCGTGGTTCACTTCAAACTCGAAGGCCGCCGTATTGCACGCGAAGGCACTCCAGTCATAGATGCCGCAGGCACCGCCGTCGGCCAAGTGCTCTCCGGCACGCTCTCGCCCATGCTTGGCTGCCCCATCGGTAGCGCCATCGTCGCCACTGCAGCTAAAGATGCGCCACTGTTCGTCGATCTGCGCGGAAATCACATCGCGCTAGAAGTCGCGACTTTACCACTGCATAAAGCATAGCCCTGCACCGCTCTAATCGGTCATTACAGGCAAGCGCAGTGAGAGTCGAAGCGTTCTATGGCGCAACAGCCGACACTCGCTCAACCGTAGACTCTATCGATTGCTCAGTGGTCGAGGCAGAGGCGTGTTGAATGACTGGACTTGCCTCTGGTCGAGGTAAGGTCTTGACGGAAAATTCCATCAGCTCTTCCCCGCGCAGCACCTCAATCGTGGTGAACTGATTCGCCCGTGTAAAAAACACTGCACCTGGCACATCAGACACATTATCGATTGTATGTCCAGCAATCGAAACAAGATGATCCCCCTGAAGCAGACCTGCTTGGTGCGCCGGCGCACCGTCGATCACGGTGGACAGATAGACTGCATTGGCAGCATCCGAGCCCAACTCTTCCGCCACTTCGAAACCCATCCAGCTGTGGATGATATGACCCGAAAATAATAGATCGTCGCGCACCCGCGCCAACGCAGCGACCGGTAAACAGTAAGAAGCATCCAGCTCCGCAATCGATGCCACCGACATGCCGATAAAGCGGCCATTGACATCCAAAATTGGGCAACCGCCCTGCCCCGCATCGACTGAGATCGAGGTGCGAATGTATTCCGTCGGAAACACTTTGTTACCCAATTTTTTATCCATGCCAGTGACAAGCCCCATCGAAGGCGATGGTTCAAAATCGAGCGGACAAGTAATCGCAATTGCAATCGCGCCCAGCCGAGGTTGCGCCGCATTGGTATCTAAGGTGATAATCGCAAATTCTTCTGGCAGCTCCAACACGCGTAAGACCGAAACGTTGGTCACCCGATCATGGCCGATCGCCTCGGTCGCATAGGATTTACCCTGATGCTCGACCCACACGCGGCTCGCGCCCGCTGCTCGGCTGGCACTGACCAGCACATGCCCCTCGTTACTAATAAAAAACCCCGTGCCAACCCGTAGCATCACTTGCGCTTTACCACCCTCGTCTGGCCCACGGTAAGCAGCCTTTACTCGAACGACTGCATCTTTATTCTGCTCAAAGACTTCAACCAAGCGCTGCTGCAAGGCAAGCGCATCTGCCGGACCTGCGCACACAGGCATCGAGCAAGCAGTTAAAAGAAGCGTAATCCACCCAAGTTTGAGCATAGCAGACAAACTAATAAACGAGGCTCGCCACGCCAGCCGATGCAAATGCTACGCGCGCTTGCGCCGAATCAGTAGAATACGCAGAGGCATCATACGCCGCCACCTGCATCTGTTCCATTCCGAANTCACGAACGAAATTAACCTCATCCAGTGTCGCTTCAGCTGAAATCACATCGCTCTCGTAATTCGGTAAACTCGTCGCCTCGGCAAGCGTCAATTCTGTCATCGCGACTTCGACGAGAGCGCCGAGTACGTCACCCGCGGGAACTTGTGCGTCTGCAACAGAAATAGGTAACTTGGTTGACTGAAAGGCTGGCCGCACGACTATCATCGCGACTAAAACCGCAGCTGCGGCAATCGCAGTACTCTGCAAGATGCGACCCGAAAACACACGCATCACCTGCAAATACCATGGGTCCTTCTTGACCAAGGTTTGCAACATACGTTGGTGCAACTCGCGGTCGAATTCATTCCAGAACTGCTCGGAGGGACGTTCGGATCGCTTCAACCGAAGGAGATCTTCTAGGTTGATGTCAGCTTGACGCTTTGAAGGTAGTTTAGCCATAAATGAGTAATTAATAACTGCTCGGGTTAACTGATATAGTCCTTTAAATATGATTGGAGTTGCTGTTTCGCATAGTGCAATCGAGAGCGCACGGTGCCAACAGAGGTCTTAGTGATTTCCGCGATCTCGTTATGGCTAAGGCCTTCGATTTCATGTAACACAACAACAGTTCGATGCTTAGGAGACAATTTCTGCAACGAATCGTTCAATTTTTCCTGTAGCTCATGAACCAACGCGCCTTTTTCGCTGCGACTTTTCGCCGTCAACCGTTCGAAGATTTCCGAAGTGGTCACTTCCTCATTAATATTTTCGTAACTTATATAACGACGGCGGCTGCGCTTTTTCAGGAAAGTATTCGTGGTATTAATCGCAATGCGGTAAATCCAAGTAAAGAACGAGGACTTTCCCTTGAAGCGCGCAATCGCCTGAAAGG